>Ga0325411_1002319_pt1 | contig 21472 bp, 12 predicted proteins | sample PopdelMetagenome_13_FD_206181 | JGI IMG/M metagenome (GOLD analysis project Ga0325411, IMG submission 206181) | Populus deltoides microbial communities from Bellville, Georgia, United States - Xylem-PdIQD-R4 | ecosystem: Host-associated > Plants > Phyllosphere > Stem > Wood/Secondary xylem...
GAACCCACCCCTGGAATTGTCACTAGCTAGGCCGATGTGTTTGTGATGCTATCGGACGGACGGATTGTAATGCTCCTGGACGAGATGTCATAGAAAATCACTTTGTATTTCAGGAATACTCACCATTAATACTAAATAATTCTAATAGCATTAAGAGTCTACCGCATGTGACGTAGCGGAAGCTTATGTGGAAATAGGACGCTGTCTATTTCCGGGTAAAATTGTTCGAATCCTCAAATCAAAAATTACACTTGAATCCATAAGTTCAGAAATTAAAATTCTCCAAAAGAAAGTTTTTTATTGAATTCAAAAGCTACCTTACAACGAAAAGAGGCAGCCTTTATATAGGCTGCAAGTCCTAATTCGACTAGGAATATAATTGTTTAGGAAAGAAATAACTAGAATAAAGACAACAAATAATACAGCTAGAAAAGTAAATAAATCCTGATATTACGACTTTAATTAGGACTCCTAAATAAGGAGGCAATCTGCTGGAAGGATACTCCAATGGTAACTACAGTTCTTGATTTCTCTGTATTTATATTATATCCTACAATTTGCTCTTCCTCCTGGGATTTGCTCTTCCTCTCCTCTTGTAGACTGTTCTACATCAGTCTCTTCTGCATGAAAAGAACTCGACCCTGAGTGAGTTAAGTGAGAAGATGCCATATCAAGAGGATGATACTCATACAAATCTGCCACGTTGAAGGTAGGGGAAATGGCCATATCTGTAGGAAGGTTTACAACATATGTGTTGTCATTGATTTTCTGAAGGATCTGGAAAGGCCCATATTTCTTGTCTTTCATCTTGTTGTATGCTCCTACAGGCAACCGTTCTTTGCGCAAATAAACCATCACAAGGTCTCCTTCTTGAAAGGTTTGGACCCTCCGCTTTTTATCTGCTACAGTTTTGTACTTGGCATTAGAAGCCTCTAAGTTTTGCCGCACTTCTTCTTGAATGGACTTTATACGGTCTGCCATATTTTCTGCTGCAATGCTTAAACCCGACAGTGTTGGTAGAGGAACTAAGTCCAGTGCATGGCGTGGTGGACAACAATAAACAATCTGAAATGGTGTCTTCCCAATGGACCGGTTGAGCATACTGTTATAAGCAAACTCAGTTTGTGCCAAAGTAACATCCCACTGTTTTGGTTGTCCTAGAAAGACAGCGAATCAGATTCCCAAGAGTGCGGTTTACTACCTCCGTCTGGCCATCAGATTGAGGATGGCTGGTGCTGCTAAAATTCAAGGATGTGTCAAACCGTCGTCATAACGTTCGCCAAAAATGACTCAAGAATTTGGTGTCTCTGTCGGACGTGATGGACTTGGGAATCCCATGCAGACGCACCACCTCCTTGAAAAATAAATTTGCTACGTGCACCACATCTGCAGTTTCCTTACAAGCAATAAAATGTGCCATTTTAGAATACCTGTCGACCACCATGAAAACTAAATCAAATCCGCGTTGGGTTTGTGGTAGGCCTAAGATAAAATCCATGGAAAGATCCTCCCAAGGTGCTGTTGGGATAGGCAAGGGTATATACAAACCAGTATTTTGGGACTGCCCCTTAGCAGCCTGGCATATGGGGCACCTTTTAACATAGTTGCCAATGTCTCTTTTTAACTGGGGCCAATAATACCTCTCCTCTGCAAGGGCTATTGTTTTGTCACGCCCCAAGTGTCCACCCAAGCCTCCACTGTGTAAGTCATGAATTATTTGGCTCGTAGTGAGCTCCTGGGTATGCATAATTGGTTACCACGAAATAAGTAGCCTTCCTGGATATGCAGGTTCTCCACAGGAAGCCTGGTTTGGCACTTTGTCTAGCTATCTTGAAAATCTTCATCTCCAGCGTACAACTCTTTTAAGCAATCAAACCCAATGATTTCAATTTGTAGAGTGACAAGTAGCAATGTCCTTTGGCTGAGAGCATCAGCTGCTCGGTTTAGTCGCCCAGCTTTATGTTGTAGTGTGAATGTGAAGCGTTGAATAAATGAAATCCAGCGGGCATGCATTTTGTTGACACTATTCTGGCTGTTGATAAATCTTAGTGCCTGATGGTCTCTGAATAAAACGAAGTCTCGGGGTACTAGGTAATGCTCCCAGACTTTTAAAGCGCGAAAGACGACGTATAACTCTAGCTCATAGGTAGACCATTTCTAGCGAGCTTCACTAAGTTTTTCACTGTAGAACGCAACTGGTCTGCCTTCCAATACCCACGATAGAGGCATCGCACTCTACTTGAAATAATTTGTCAAAGTTTGGTAGTGCCAGAACTAGGGTCGATGATAGTTTTTCTTTGATTAGTTTGAAGCTCTACTCTGCTGCTTCTCCCCAATAGAATTTCCCTTTCTTCATGCACTCGGTAATGGGTGCGACTATTCGGTTAAAATCTCTAACAAATCGTCTATAAAACGTTGTTAGTCCATGAAAACTACGGAACTCGTTTACTGTTCGCGGAGTCAGCCAATCTCGAATGGCGCAAATCTTTTCTTCATCTACCTTAATTCCATCAGCACTTATTACGAACCCCAAGAATAACAAGCTACTGGTTATAAAGCTGCACTTTTTCAAATTAACGTACAATTTATTTTGCTGCAGAATTTGAAGTACTTCCCTCAAGTGCGCAACATGCTCAGACTGGGTTTGGCTGTAGATTAATATATCATCGAAGTATACCACCACAAATTTTCCCGTGATAGGTTTTAATACCTGGTTCATAAACCGCATGAAAGTACTAGGTGCATTGGTTAGTCCGAATGGCATTACTAACCACTCATATAAGCCCTCATTTGTTTTAAAAGGAGTCTTCCACTCATCTCCTGGTCTGATCAGAATTTGATGGTACCCACTTCGCAAATCGAGTTTTGAAAAGACGTTAGACCCGGATAACATGTCCAGCATATCTTCTAATCGAGGGATAGGAAACCTGTATTTAACAGTGATCTTGTTGATTGCTCGACTATCGATGCACATGCGTCAACTACCATCTTTCTTTGGCACTAACAGGGCTGGTACTGCATAAAGGCTCATGCTCTCCTGTACTAATCCCTTCTCAATTAGTTCTTCCACCCGTGCTTACTAACTCCTGGTATGAAATCAATCTGATGTTGTATGTCTCGCACAGGAGGTAACCCATTAGGTAGGTCTAATGGTGAAATTCCTCCAGTAATGGCAGTAGTGGAGGTGGAATGTCAATAGAATCCCTGCCAACTTCTCCTCTTACTACTATGGTAAAAATCTCTTTGGCGTCTTTAGTCTCTTCCATGAATTTGCCCCCGTCCACTAGCAATACTGGTTTTCCTTGTGGCTTCGGTTTAATGCTTGCAAACTCTTCTTTTATAAGACCTAAAACGACCTTCAGGTCCCCATTCATGAAGATATAAACGTTGTCACAGCCTCTGTACGTGGCATCTACATCATACTGCTAGGGGCATCTTAAAATTATATGGCAAGCATCCATTTCCACCACGTCACACGTAACCTTATCTGCATAATTCTTCCCAATTGAGAATTTAATGTGGCAGACTTCTGTTACCTTTACTTCAGTGCCACGTTTAATCCAGCCAATTTTATACGATGCATGATTCTTCCCGATTTGCAATCCCAATTTAGTAACCATTGCTTTTGATATTATATTTTCACTACTGCCACTGTCTATGATAATATCACAGGCCCTCTTATTCACGGTGCACCTGGTTCTGAATATATTATGCCGTTAAGAGGGTCTTTTTGTTTTTGTGCCAACAGTAGCGGCTGAACTACAAGAGACCGCGACAATAGTTCTCCCTCGTCGCCTCCTGTTACTTCTTCTTCTTCATACGTATAGGCTGCTTTGTTATCCTCTTTCTCTATGTCGAAGGGGCACTCTTCTTCTGGCTCTATTAAGTTCACGGTACTCCTTCTTGGACACTGGTTGGAACGGTGTCCTGGTTGTCCACATCTATAACATTTATCCGATCCTGGACGAGTATAAGGATTTCTGGGCGTCACCTCGGGTGGGATGGTGTTGGCAGGCTTTGTTGGTGCTCCACTGCTGTTTGTTCCCTGTATAATGTTAGAGAAGAAGAGTTGGGTTGTTGAAATTGTCGGGGTCATTGGGGTCTTTCCTTTGTTGACTGTCGCTCTATTATTATCAAATGGATTCCTTGCCCCAACCATTGCTTTTGATCTATCTAATTAGGTCTCTGCTTTAATAGCCAGTGCAACAACTTCTGTTAGCGTGTAAACTGTTTGCGTTGCCACACGATCCTGTATAGCCCAACGCAAACCTCCAACAAACCTGGCAACTTGTTGTGCCTCTGTTTCCAGCAGATTATTTCGTGATGACAGCCTATGGAATTCTTCCAGGAAAGCCTCAACAGTTCTGGCTCCTTGTCTACATTCCTGATATTGTTTAAACAAAATTTGGTCATAGTCTGGTGGTAGATAACGGGATCGTAATAGTCGTTTCATTTTAATCCATGTTTGCCATCCCCTTCCCTTGTCACAGCCAGGTACTTTGTAGTTGCTCCCACCAGGCAGAAGCTCCCCCCAATAGTCTATATGCGACTAACTTCACCTTCTTGTCTTCAGGAATGTCCATATAATTGAAGAACCTCTCGACTAATACCAATCAATCAAGGAACCCTTCAATCTAAAGTTGTCCATTAAAACTGGACAGGTCCATCTTCATTTGAAACATCTGTCAGTCTGGTTCCCTTTGGTATCCTCTCCGGTTTCCCCGGAGTATAGTTTCAGCTTCTTCTTCATCCTCAATTAGGCTGTCCTCATAGACTGGTTGCCTTCGTAGGATTCCTGGAGGGCGTTCACAAGTTTCAGCCCTTTCTCTGTGATATTAACAACCCGAAGGATTGTTGATCCCCTGATTGTTTCCTGCTGTCAGCCTAGCAAGGGCTGCTTGGATATCACGTAAGGTTTGTTGTGTCTCATGCTGGAAAATTCAGAATTCAGCCCCTGTAACCAAATTGTCCTCGCGGTCATCGCCGCCAAGGATTTCGCTTTCGTTGCGTGGGTTTGCCATCTGACAGGATTAGGCCTGCTCTGATACCAACTGACGTAGCGGCAGCTTCTGTGGAAATAGGACGCTGCCTATTTCCGGGTAAAATTGTTCGAATCCTCGAACCAAAAATTACACTCGAATCCACGAGTTCAGAAATTAAAATTCTCCAAGAGAAAGTTCTTTATTGAATTCAAAAGCTACCTTACAACGAAAAAAGGCAGCCTTTATATAGGCGGCAAGTCCTAATTCGACTAGGAATATAACTGTTTAGGAAATAAATAACTAGAATAAAGACAACAAATAATACAGCTAGAAAAGTAAATAAATCCTGATATTACGACTTTAATTAGATCTGCTAAATAAGGAGGCAATTTGGTGGAAGGATACTCCAATGGTAACTGCAGTTCCTGATTTCTCTGCATTTATATTATATCCTGCAATCTGCTCTTCCTCCTACAATCTACTCTTCCTCTCCTCTTGTAGACTGTTCTATATCAACATGATACTTTCCCTTTTTTCTTTATCAAATATATGTAATTTGGTTTCTATAATTAACAAACAATGATCTGAAATAACTCTAGTATTCTAAGAGCACTCATCATTTCATATTTCATCTACTTAAACTAAGTATACTAATTAACAATCATATTAAAATTGATATGAGTTTAAGTGATTTAGAAAAATAGAAATAATATATGAAAATCAAAACAAGAACTATATATATCGACTTTAATATGTTATATTAATTAGTAAATTTGATTTTTAAGTTATATGTAATATATAGAATATATATTGACTTCCATCTTGTTATTCTATAATTAGATCATTGACAACTAGTCATAGAGTTAACCTTCGAAGATTTTTGTCTTAGTAAATATAAGGATATATACTGATTAGTGAATAATGGGGGGAAATGATGTGCACGCACCAGTGCAATAAAATATCGTATAAAATATCTTGAGGGATATAACTCAACTGGTCAGGCTCTAGATTTGCTTCCTAGAGGTCATCAGTTCGAATTTCACAAACCTCAGGGCCACTGAAGGCTTATATAATCGTTAATTTCAAAGGTAGTGGAATTAATCGAGGTACGTACAACATAGCCCGGACACCCATGTTAATAAAAAAATAATACCGTATATATAAAACTATATAAAATGATAGTACATAACAGCAAATTATCAATAAATTTCTACAAACGATACGTTTATGTAGAATTAGATAAGAATATTTTACAGTATTGAATTCCCTTGCACTATTGCCCTGCCAAAGAATCATTTTCCTAAATAGAATACACCTTACCTGGACAAGAAGAGAACGAGTTCTTGGTGACTAAATCTGATGATATGCGGTTTGAGCCAACGTATATACACAACATTCCCGTCTCTCGGCGGCAGGAATATATCTGACTAGTGTGATTTCTCATCTGTGTGTACATCTATAGAGATGTAGTCATGCATGCATGTGGGTCTAAAGTTTAGTATCATTGACAATGAGAATATGAACAAAAGCCATTAAGCTCACGGAAGCTCCTAGCTAATAAGGTCCTCCTAGTCCATCAGCCAACAACCCAGATCTCCAGATAAGGTGAAAAGGATCATGCAGGGCCCTAAAAAAGACAAATACAGAGGCAGTGTTGGGAACTTAATGGCAAGAATCGAAATGATTCAGTGGTGGAAAATATGACGATCAGATAATGTAAAACAAAAGAAGGTAACAGTGATACGTTGAATTTTGAGATTCCATTTCCACGTCTTTTTGATGGAGAGATAATTGACAAGATATCATGCCATGGACTATATATTTATTTGTTTGAATGACCCATGACTCCATATTATCATTCACACTGGTCAATAGTGAGTAAAACCCACTTTATTGACTTCATTTCAATTTTCCCTGTACCAGCACAATAGGGTGTGATGATTAAAAATAAAATAAAAACAATCTGCCGAATTTCCAGTAATAAATTTAATATTTTTATGATATTATAATTAAATTAAGGTACCATTGGAAAATGCTGACCTTTGGAGCAAAATATTTGACCAAAAGTTTATGATTATCTAATTAATACATCATTAATTAGTGAGCCTAAGAGTTCAACTTTTATGGAACTTATCCATATCTTCCATGTGCGAAGATAATTAAGATGCCAAATATCTTTCACAAGGTTTTCATAAATAAAAATGCTCATTTTGTCATTCACTCTACAATTATAAGAACATCTAATAATATAATATTTCAGTGTCCAAGATCTTTTCTTAAAAATATCTTGTTGGTAAATCTAAATTTAACAAGTTTAAAAACCTCCGTAAAAAAAAAACAGGCCAAGACTATTTCCTAAATTAATTGGGTCCCATTAGGTCCAGGCGTAACGCCTTATGCCTGGACCCAATTATTTCTTGGTACTGAGCGCACAACCAACACCTTGGTGGGCATGCACCCCAACATCTCCGTAGGCTCAAGCAAGTGCTCTGAGCCCTACACTTCCTTGGGATTTTTCCAGGATGACCCCACGAGGGTCTCTCGATAATTTTTTTAGACCCTTGTGCAGGTCTTTCAATATTTTTTTAGACCCGTATATTACTTTGATTGGAATACAACTCAAAATATCACAAGGGTGAAATAATTCTTCAACCTCTTCTCTCTACAAAAGACAAGACTTATGAGCTATAAATACCCCATGAATCCTTCAAGTTTCAGGTTCACAATCTTTTCATTCTTAATATTTTTAGCATACATATTTTCAGAGTTTATCATTGCATTTTCTCTCTCTACAAAGTTGCTAACTTAAGCATTTAAGAGTCCTTACATTCATCCAATGAGATTTTTTGCAGGTACCAACTACCATCCACATTGGCTTCTCAAGCACCACTAGTAACTAACCACTTGAGTTTTTCATATAAAACTGCCAGAAACCCTGGTTAAGGAGAATAGATCGAATTGCTTTAACTAAGAGGTTAATCGATTATCCAACATGTAAGCATTATTCTTAAGTATCTTGGATTTTGGAACCTCATCAATTGGCGTCATATGTGAAAAAGTAATCAAAAAGCTATCAGTTTTTTTCTAAAACTTGGTTTTGACATTTCCAAGTCATTCTATGACAAATAACCAAGACACATCTAAGACAGGATGCACGATGAATCTACCTGCCATCTCGGACACTTCTGCCTAACCAGACATTCAACAACTCATTGATCATGTGCAAGTTCTCATTTAGGTTGTGTTTGCAACCTAAGAATAAAATCAGACATTGTCACCTCAACAAGTCTTGACACCCTCGGCAACATAATGTCTTAGCACCATGGCTATCAGTCACACCACCGTAAATGATTACACTACCTAGAGGAGACTAAGCAGAATGACATTCACGAGAGTCCCACAAGGGGTCATTCATACCATTATGTTACTTATGCACAAAGTCGGTACTTTGAACATACTCCTCTTAACTATCATGGGATGAACACCAGTTACTTAACCATCACTCCATGCCAAACTCCTTGGGCTCTTAAGAGACTAACAGACAAAGGACTAAGAGACAATCTGTATATATTTATAGCCCCTATTAAGTGAGGGGTTCTCTCTTGTCCAAACAAGTATTAAACACTCAACTTCCTAAGAACTACATTTCCATAAAAATAAATATAGAAAACTATGATGGCCTGTGGGAGCATTGCAGAATATGTGCATTAGCTTAGAGTTAGTCTTCTAAGATAGCAACTCAATGTGAAAAATCCTTATCACAACCTTGTCGGGGGTCTGCACATGCTTGGTACAATAATTTTAAGCCAAACTCCATCGAAGGGTTCATTAACCTTTGTGTCAGGCTAGTGGCACGTTTTAGCCCTAACATACCCACCAAGAAAAGCTTCACAAAGCTATTTGGTGTTACCCAGCAAAAAGGCAAGCCTACACATACATATTTAAAAAGGTTTAATGAGGAGATACTCAAGGTGGAAGAGTTTATTGAGTCAGTAAACATAGAAGCCTTGATGAAAAGTAAAGGAACATGCTTTCTGGAGAAAACTTTATACCTTACCAGACAAAAGCTTACTCAAGGTGAAGCAAATCATGAAAAATCACATACGGGTGGAAAACGCTTGTGTGCTACGATATGGGCCTCCTTATTTTTACAATGCCAACCAACATAAAGGATCTTCCAAGCAAAATCATTATTCTAGTATAAATGAAAGCTCGAGGAAAAAACATGAAGGATTAACCTATAGTCGTTTGGTGTATTATAAGGATTTATTACTCCCTTAAGTCAAAATAGGATCACCCATTCAAAGTGTAGGGTAGTAAGGCAAACACATTCCACTTCTAAGACATGTTCATTTTAATAACATCCCTCATTAAAAGAACAATCCATATTCTAGACTTTGACTGATAAGATCATCGAGTTGGCGGCTGCTTGCTGAAAAAAAAGAGGTTGATATGGAGGATTTAAGAGCAGTCAGACTTCAAGAGCTAGGTCGTTATGAGTTTAAACTAATTTTGGGATACCATCACCTGAGTCCATACCTATCACTAAAGTCACCTTAGGATACACAATCCTCAATGAGAATGTAAGGTTATTTTTAAAATAAAAATAGTGTATCTCTCACATACATTTGCTATCTATATATCTTCAGGTGATGTCTAAGGGCCTCTTATCAATTCACTAGGAGTTGACCTCTGATCCTTTATTCTCCAGTGCAATCTTAGACTAGCACATTCTTTAGATGATAACTAAGGGCCTCTCACCAATTCATCAAAGATTGATCCTATATCTCATATTCTCCAGTATAGTCTTGGATTAGCACGACTCTCTTGTGAGGCTCTCAGTCCTTAAGCTATCTCCAAAGATGATCTTAGATCTCACATCCTCATGTACAATCACTCTCTAATAGGGGGATCTCATGCCCCATGAAAAAACTAGGAAGGTCACACATCTCCTCCACTCTAATTTGACCACTCTCTAGAGGGGGGCTGCTGAGTCTCCATGCCATCACTAGTGAGGCTATAGGCCTCCCACTCTTTGATAAGATCTTTCTATAAAAGTGAGATCTTAAACCCTACACCATTGGCTAGGAAACCATGAGCCTCGCGTTATTACAAGGAAAAACCCTTCACGAGTTCCTTCAACCTCTTATAAGTTTTTCTAAGTATAGGCTCACCTTTTACGGGTTCACGTCGGCCTTTTATAAATTTTTCTAATTATAGGCTCACCTTCTACAGGTTCCCCTCAGCCTTTTAAAAAAATTTCTAAGTATAGGCTCATTCTTTATGGTTTCCTCTCAGCCACTTAAAAATTCTTCTAAGTATGGCTTTTTTTCTCCATAAGTTTCCCTTAATATCTTAAAAAGATTTTCTACGTATAAAGTCTTTTATATCTCACTTAACCCTTAAAGAGATTTTTCTAAGTATGCGTTCCTCCATGGTTCCCTTCTATATACTTAGATTTTTTCTTCAAACATTGTGCACGCCTACACATAGGCTCTTTGGTAAATAATTCTAGGGTTTCCATCATTCTTCTCAATAAAGAAAAATTGATGAACTTATCATGATAATCAAGTATTTTTACAAGTCTTTGTGTATAATATCATAAAGACTTGGGGGGTTACGAATAAACCTAAATTTAATAAGCTCAAAACAAAATATAACACATGGACCCAATTAATTTTGGGTGTTAGGCATACACCAAGCACCCATTGGGTCCAGGGAAAGCTATTATCAGTATCTACATATTAGTATCAAATTGTTTGAACTAAGAGATTAATCGATTGTCCAACACATAAGTCTTATTCATAAACATATTAGATTTTGAAACCTCATCACATATATTTACATGTTACTTGTACCAATAAACGAAACTAATAAAAAACACAAAATAAAATTGTCATTGAAGCAACTAACATTTCAAGAAGATAATTTTTTATATCCTTGTTTCCCAAGCAGGATTTCCTTTCATTCTCCTAAAAGCTAATAGCCAATTCATTAAATTCAAACTCTTAAAAAAATCCAGTTATGTTCATTTTTTGTGCTTAATGGTTATTGTTGATACATTTAAATGAATTGACTTGTAAATGAATTAAAAATAAATCTTTTTATTATACAATTTTAAGGACCATAGAGTTATATGTTGGAAAACTGTGTTAAAACATGGTTAAAAAACACATTTAAGGCCAAATTAAAAGTGAGGTCCACTTATTTTTTGGTGGAACTTCGTTGAGTTTAGTCTCCAGTAAAATCTCTTTTAACATTGAACATTAATATGATTTAAATAAATTATAGGTGAATAAGAAATTAATCTCAAAGAACCCTTAGTTAACATGTTTTGGTGAAACCCCAAACTCTCTAAAAGCTTTTGTCTCACACAAAAAAGAAACAAAACTTTATTGATATTTATAAATTGGAAAGTTGAAAAGTTAAAATTGAGCCTAAATGACACCAAAGCTTTTAGAGGGGAGAGATCCTAAGTAAAGTGGACTTTGAACTTAAGCTCATACGCACATGTCAGCCCCGACAATGGATCTAGGTTGGGTTCATTGTAAAATAACTTTTTAGGCCACAAAAAATTATTTTTTCCCAACTTAAATTTGGGCTTATATTTGGTCTATGAAGAATTATTTCTTATAATCCATTCTTTTTTCTAACCCATGAAAATAATAACCTGAATAGTTTTTCCAATATTTTTTCAACAGAACCTGAACAAGTTTTTTAAACTAAAAAAATATTTTTTTTATGACCATAATGTTCAGGTATTATTGTGGGTTTATGGTGGTTAATAAAAAGTTGTTGATGTGAAAATTAATTATGGTTAATACCATAATTAATTTTTCAACTTTTTATCTTTCAAAATCAGCTATAAAAACAGGGTGAATGAAGAGTTAAAGAGAATTTTATGATTTTACATACTCTTCTTTACCTTAGATTTAGTGTATTTCCCTCTTTTTTTTAAGCTTTTATATCTTCACAATCTAAAGCTTATGTTTATTTTGTTGAGAGTTTACTGAGTTCATCTAGTTTGATTCAAAGGCCTTGTTTAGTAGTAAAGTCTTAAATATAATGAATTTATCATTCATAACAATAAAAACTTTATTATTTAAAGTGCTCTAGCAAATATGTATATTTTTTTTTATTTTAATTTAAACATGGATATATTTTTTAATTAGTGCGCATATTAGGACTTTATTTTGATATTAATTGTAAGTTGATGTATGTTTAGTATGCATGCTAGAATCTTTATATATGTTTTTTTGTTTGTGTTGATAACATGTTTATATATAACATGTTATAACATGTTTTTTTGCTAGAATCTTTATAACATGTTTATATATATATATATGTTTTCACGTTTATATTTTTGTTATGATAAACTAAACAATCTAACCTATGCTTATTTTTATGACCCCTCCAATACAATCTTAAGACTTTATGCTTACCATGTTTTTGTTTAGTATGTTCTTGTGCTTATGCTATCGTATGTGGTTTTTTTATGCTTGTTATTTGTTTTAACTAGTCTTAAGAGAGAGAGAAAATATCTTGTACTTTGATACATCTTAAACTTCTTTTAGAACAAATATTTTAAAAAGATTATTTGTTTAAAAAAAATTAGCATTTAATTTTTAATCGTTATAGTTTATAATTTTATCTAGTTTGCTATATTCATGCAATGATTTGAATCTCTATGATTTGTTACATGGTATATAATTTTATGAACTAGGCTTTTATAAACCATGTTTATATCTTTGTTTAGTTTATACATGTTACTTGTAAACTTATTTATATGATTATGAATTTTGTCAATCTTTTTAAGCATATTAGTTTGACACAATGCATGTTTAATTTGAACTAAAATAAACAAAAGTGTTTAATTTTTATCTTGCTTAGTTTTTTTTTTTTGGTTAAGTTACTTTATTACAATTTTGTTTTATATTGCTTGGTTATTGTGGAGCCAAAATATTTATTTATTAATATTATTGGTTATTTCTTTACAAAGAAAATTATATTGATCATGGCATCATCTCGAGTATTAGTTGTTCTAACCAATGTTGCTTCTATTTCGGTAGTGAGGATTCCACCATCACCTCTTATGATGTTTGGCAAGAAATCTACCAATGTTGCTTCAGCACCTACTGCTTTGATAATGAGGTCTCCACCATCATATTTTGTGGTGAATGGTGAGAAGCCCAAAAGGTTTAATGAATTGAATTTTAAAGAAGTACCAAAACAATCAAATGATGAATCTGATCCCACTTTTATGGGAGTTTTGGATGTTTAGAATCATAATGATTTCATGTGAAAAAACTACATCCGGAATGGATTGTATTTTGGAAAGATTTAGACAAAAAATTCAAGGCTAAAGTTGTCAATATGAAAAGGTTCATAATCAGCAAAGAGTAATAAATTTATACTCTTTAAAAATAACATCGAAGTTATCTAGTCAAATTTTTTCACGTATACAACACTATTCATAAATACATTATTGTTTACATATAAGAAAAGGTAATGTGGTGAGTATATATGGTTTAAGAAGTTTTGTCTAAAGAGATTAAGTTTTAAACGAGATCATTTATGACCCCTCCAATCTTTTATAGGAACTTACATAATAAAAGTATTATTCATATGATACTATTTTCATATACGATATAGTTCAAATGTAAAATGGTGATAATTGAATAAATCATAATGAACAAAATAGGGTTCAAAAAAGTAACCCAAGAAAAGAATTTACTAGTGAAGTCAATATCAACGAGGTTGATCACCTCACTGAAAAAGTTTCAGAAATGAACATGTTTATTGTTGTTTCCAAAGTCAACATGATTTAAAAATTCATGAGCATTGGTAGGTAACAACAAGAAATGTATTTGCTGAGAAAATGATATTCTTCACTTATATAGAAATGGATAGTGAATATTTATACATAGATAATTCATCAACCTCTAAGGTATTAAGTGTTGGGAAGGTCATTTTAAAGATACTTTTGGAAAACAAAATCCCTCGATAATGTGATTCAAGGTTGAAATTGAACTTAATGTTTGGATCATAGTTAAGTAAAAATAGTTTTAAGTTGATCTTTCAGAGTGATAAATTTGAACTCTCTTAAAAAAATAATGTTTATAAGAGAGGGGTATCTTAGTGATGACCTCTTTAAAATGAATATAATAACCACTAAAACCATAGATGAGAAGAAAAGTGATGATACATCTTCTTCTTACCTACTTGACTATTGTGACTTGTGGCATGACAAACAAAGTCATATGAATTATAATTTTATACAAAGGTTAATAAATTTTGATTTATTACCAAGTATGATTTTAAACCTTTTTATTTTAATGTTGAGGAACTGAAAACTAAGAAAATTCTTCTTTCTAATTGGAGTAAGGATGAACTTTATTTTTTTCACTAGGACATCTACCATATTTGTTCTTCAAGCTCTCCTAACTACTTGTGTTTCTCCTTAAAACTTGGCATCAAAGACTTGGTCATCCTAATAGTAAAAAATGTTCAAAGTTTAGCATCTCGAGGTCAGTTTTATTATTCTTCTTACCCATTAGATAAGTCGTTTGGATTATCTTTGGATCTCACAAGTCATAGAACTTATGCTACTTGATGTTATCCACTTTTAACGCCATGAAAAATCAAGAAATGAAAAAAATAGAAAAAGAAAATCCAAAATACAAGAGGATATACATGAAGAAAGCTTAGAAGATTGTCCAGGTTGGCGGTGAAGAATCAAAATGACAAGTGGAAAAGTTGGAGGACCAAAATGTATAAGATTGACAAAATTAGCAACCTCATTCTGATTGGCAAAGGGCCTCGTTGGTGAAACTATTTTTATTTGAGGTAAAGAAATACAAATTTGGATAGGTAAGGACTTAATGGGAATTTTGAAAGGCTTAATTAATCTTATTGAAGACTTAATTGCAAGGACAATTAGTTTTTGGAGTCAATTTGGGTATTAAATGGAATAAATTAAAGTTTTGGGACTTGATTGGTTTTTAAGAGGTTTAATTGAACGAATCAGGGGATTAATTGTAAGAATATTGAAGTTTGAAAGGCAATTAGGGACTTGATTAAAGAAATCCAAAATCCAAAATCAAACTGAAAAAAGGCGCATGATTCTAGGGGTTAAAATTGACCAAATCGAAGGCCAAATTGAAGAAAATTCAAAGTTTAATGGTTAATTAAGGGTTCAAGTACATAAATTTAAAAACAATGACCACGATGAAAATGGCACTGAACTTTGGGGATGATGATTGAGTTTGGCAAGGGTGAAATTACATGAAATTAAGAGTTTAGGAGTCAATTACAGGTGCAATTAAAAGCAATTGAAATAATAGGGACTGAAGTGAAATTTGTCAAATCCCAAATTAAAGCCCTAATTTCTAGGCTTTAACCTGAACGATGTGTCATTTAGTCACTGTTTGGTTTCTTTTTGATAGTTTTGGCTGATTGAGGAAGCACCTTCAAGAGAATAAATATGGCATCTCCGACCATCTTTAAGGCTATAACCACCACCATTCAACTAAGAAGCAACCCCTCTACAAAGATCAACTACTCATATCAAACGTTTAAGTCCTATTTTCTTCAATGAACTCAACAACGTCTTTTCTCTTATCAGTCATCACTGCATTTTTAGGTTCTTGATTGATTGAGTTGGCATTCAAACGAATGAATTTGGAGCTACAAACCTTCAAATTAAGCAAGAATGGATCCAATCGAAAGGTATGCTTCTCCTCTACTAAGTTCAGGTGGTTTCTAATGACGTTTACATCGGAGTTGCTCCAATGAATCCTTAAAATTGACCAACTCAATCAGCCTTGACTAAGATACCCATTTATGCAAAACCGCTCAACTTTTTCTTTTGTTCACACTTAAAAATTCCCAAGGGTTCTTATCAAGGGTCATAAATCTTTCTTCTAAAATCAGAAGGTGAGGGATACATGTTTTTGTCTTCAAGCAAAACAAAACCACCTAGGAAAATTTGTTACAAAACCACCATTCCAAAACCATTGAAAGACAGAGGTTTCAACTATTAATATATGTCCAGAACTCTCTTATTTTGATCAAAGGCTAAGCTTTGATCAATCTATGTTTGAATCTATCAAGAACCTTTGTGAAATCCTATAAATACCCCTGAAAAATAAATAAAAAAAGGAGAGAAAAAATATGGAGAAATACATTATGAAAAGAGCCTGGTATAAAAGATCAAGAAAATAGCATAGAGGGTCTAACAAGCTTTGGAAGGAAAAGATAGTGAAAGGAATAAAGGAAAAGAAAAGAGAAGAAAAATAGCATTCCATAACCAGCAGGCATGAAGAAGGTATAACCATGTAAAAGTTCAAAAGTTGACTCCATATGGCCTGCCTATTCATGTTTTTTTAATGTTTAAACCCCTTTTGATGTTGTTTGAGCTTATCTTATATTTTTTTGGTTTGGTTATTGTGTTGGAATATTCTAATGTTTTTTTTGTAGAGTTTGTCTTTTTCTTGTTCTTGTTCTTGTTTTAAGCATGTTTTAGATTGCTCAAGCTTTTGTTATGATAATTTATTTTAGTTTTAGTCAATAATGTGTTAGAGAGGTTTGCAATAAAGGCATGATTATTGGTTTTAATGTTTGTTTGATTTTGTTTTTATAGTCCAATAGCATGTTGATGATGTATATGAGGTATTTTGATTAGTGTTTGACTCTGTTTTGTAATAAAATAGTAAGTTGTTTTTATTTGTGGGTTAGAGATTTTAGAAGTATGTTGATCAATTTGATGTCTTTTAGTGCAAGTTCATGATTTATACAAGTATGTTTTAACATATGGATGTTAAAGATGTCAAGTTTTGAATCCAAATAGCATGAATATAATTGTTTTTTAGCTTTGGTAGTTTTTAACTTAGAAAATTCATGCATGTTATTGATGATTTGATGTTATTTGTTAGTTTTTTGGATTCAAATATTCTTAATATTGGTAATGTTATTTGAGGATTAAATGCAACATGTTTTAGATGCCTAAAAGGCTAGTTTAGAGTTTAACAGTAAGCTGAGAATTTATGGGTTGCTGGGTCAGTTTCTTCCTTGGGAAAAATATTGTCGTAGCCTTATGATTTGGATCATCTTTTGTCCAATTCTTTGTACTAAACCATTCAGGCAACTTGACTAGTATGTAATCTAAGGTTTATTTACATCAATAAAAAGTTTATGAGGGTTTTAATCCTAGAGTTTTGGTTTTGAATATAAAATCAAAATCTATTTTGACAAGATCGTGTTGATTCTATGATAAACGAAGTAAATGGAAGCTAGACTATGAATCCTTGCATAATTGCAAATAAAACTTTACCCTTGATCAGATGAAAACTTGTTTTGATTGAAATTTGTGTTTGTTGGGTTCTTGATACTGTTCTTCGTTTTCTTCATGATTTGAGTGTTTGATTTGTTTTTTTGTGAAATTTTTTTATATTTTTTGTTAATTTTCAACTCTAATTTTGTTTTACTTTAAACATTTGTTTTGGTTTAGTTTTTTGTTCAAGCCATGGTTTTTTGTTCGGTTAATGGTTGAACCAGTGTTTTTGGGTTGACCCATTTAATTTTGTTTTAGGTTAAGTACTTAAAGCTTTATTTGCTTGGATAACTTTTTGTTAAGGATTTTTTTTGTCAAAGGGGGTGTTTGACAAACACACCCTTAAGTCCATTTTGATAGTTTTTTAGGGCAAGAAAAAATAATTTTGCTAAACATGGCCTTACATAAATAAATAATAATAATAATAATAATAATATAAAAAACCAAAAAATGAATTTTGCTTGTTGCATATGGCTTAATCCTTACAAAAAAAATTGTATTTTATTTATAAAAAGGAGAGAAATTTGTTTTTCGTATTTTTTTTTAGAAATGTTTTTTTTTAAAATTTACAAGTTTGTAAAATTCTTTAAGGATTTGACCAATTCAATAACCCTACAAATTTTAATTCATGAAAATTAATGATTAATATTCTGGTATAAAAGTTGAACCTACCAATAGGCTAGCATTTAAGTTTCAGGAGTTAGCTAGAAAATTCTCAGAATTATTTTGAATATTCACTAATTTTAATTTGGAGTATTGTTTTCATTGGAATATACAAGTTGTGGAAATCACTTTTTCCTTCCAAGACAGGTGAACCCTGTCAGGGCACCTGTATAGATTCTTCCTATAAGAGTTTACTTGGGCATACGAGCCCATAATAAATTTGAAATGCAAGATTTATTCATAAGTGTAAATCTTTGATCTAAGCCATAGACTCATTATCGATTAGGAACCCATCAACACCTTTAAACTATATCCAAACCACACAATGCAGCTTATCTCAAGTAAAACGTGCTAGGGGTGTTAGTACCTTTCCTGACCACAATCAATCCATTACTTTAGAATTTTATATAAGACAAGTTTACCCAGGTCTCCTAATGACCCTGAACCAAATAACTAAGTGGCGACTTCTTGATCTTGACATCATAATAACGCGCTCACATGTGCGACACTACTTTAGATTTCTTTTTGAGTCATACATGAGGCTACACTCCAATGATTTTTTTTAATGAATTTCACTATTTTATTATTTTTATAGATGTATGTTTATTTAGTTCTATCTGTGTTTATATAAATATGAATTCTTAAAATTTTTCTATAATTTTATAAACTTATTGAACATCAATTTGATACTAAAATCAAAATGGTCTAAATTAATTGGTGTAATGTTTGTTGTTACACATTTTTCGGCCCCACGTGCTGGAGATGGTGTGTACCTCTCTTGAACCAAATGCAGGAGTTTAGTTCATGATTGTTGAGGAATTGGCAAAAGCAGAGAAGAAAAAAGTGTTTTTCGAACCCTGTTTCAGCTGTTTTCTACTCTATTTATCCTCCCTCTTTGATGCTGAAATCATCAGGTTTCTTAGGCTAATTAGGAGTCTTCATAATGTTAAATTCGTTCATTCTTTATCTGATCTTTAAGGTTAAATAAATCCCTCACAATTTGCACTAAAAAAATTATTCTGTTATTGTCGCAATTCTGTTGTAATACCAATATTGTTCCAGCTTAGGTTTTGATTCTAACTTGATTTCAGGCAATATCCGGCTATTTCAGCTAAACATTGTCATTCATGACATGTTAAATAGTAGATTCGAACCTTTATTGGGTCATAGGAACCGCTTTTCTTGGGACAAACTCGTAGTCATATGAGGATGCTCGGCATTGTCAGTTCCCAAATCAGATCAAGAAACCCTTTTTGACCAACCAGATATCGGCCGGATTCTGTTCTTCAAAATGAATTTATCTGACTTTGAATCCTTCATAAAAGTTGTAATCCTATACATTTAGATGAATTTGGGTTTTTAAATCGTCTGATTTCGATATCAGAAGCTAAAGATATTTCTGTTTGAATGTCTAGTGTAAAAGCATAGAATCCTGCCGCGAGAAAGATTCCATCCCGAGTTTTTTTTGCAATTTTGTTCTTCTAAAAATTTTATTTAACCTTGAATCCTTCATGAAAGTTGTAGTCATGTACGTATAGATGAATTTGGGTTTTTGAATCACATGATTTCGATATCAAAAGCTCAAGATATTCTCGTTTGAAGGTCTAGCATGAAAGTAAAGAATCTTGTTGCAAGAAGGGTTCTAGCCCGAGTTCGCAGATCTGATTCGAAGGATTACAAGCCAGTTAGAAGGACTTTGTTTTTTACCAAGGACTGAATTGAAAAGTGATAAAATGAGGGATTTAATTGAAGATGAAATTAGAAGGAAATGGGCTGGTTTTTAAGAAGTTAAAGAGAGGGACTGGATCATCAAAAAATGATAGGAATTCTACACGCCGAATAAGGAAATACGACTTTGCAACATGGTACTCTTCATTTTTGTTTTGAACAGAAACCCTCCCCGTCTACAATTCTTTCCTTTTTTCTGCACAACTATTCTCGCTAGTTTCCATGATTCCCTCACCCGATTTTGGAGCAATAGATCATGTTTTTTTCCAGCTTCAATCTAAAGAAGACAGCAGCTTTTATGCCTCCTCTATGCCAACAACAAAATGACATGAAAAGAGGGACCTCACCATCATCTAATGGCTGAGATTTTATCCCTAACAGAGATGGCTGAGATGGTGTGTTAATGAGGAAAGTGATTACGGGAATCATTATAATATAAATCAGAATATTTTGGTTTCCTAATTGGTTTTATTTGATTGTAAATCAACCAATATTTGCATCCTAGATTAGTGTAATGTTTGTTTCCTACATAGAGCTGCGTATAGACTATATATATGCCTTCTCTGCTGACCTAATAGGGGGAGAAGCAAAGGGGGAGAGAGGTAGGCAATAGGAAGTAAAAACAAAAAACAAAAAAGAGAAAGAGAAAGGAGAGAAAAAGACAGAGAACAAGGGAGAACAGGGGAAGTTTTCTTTCATCTTTTCGACTGTGAAAATCTTCATAGAAACGAAGATACAGGGAAAAAAGAGGGAGCCAAACGCAAAGAGAAAGATTCAGAGTAGTCACTCTCAAACCTTCATCTTTAGCAAGCACCAGCACCAGGGGAACCCAAAGGCAGGGAGAAGACGAGGACACAAGAAGAAGGCTGGACGAACGCAGACAGTGGAGAACTAAAAACCAGACCGCTAGCAGACTAGGTAAATCGTTTCTCTCCTTTCTCAGTTTTGCATTTGCATTTAAAAGATTTGGCATTGTGCGAAGGTAAATTAATTACCTTCGCATTGTGCAGTGCATGTGTGTGTAATTCACGTATGCAACCTGCAACAGTGTCCAACCAAGTCACTGGTTTGGACTAGTGACCCGGCTAGGCCTGCTGGGTTCAACCCAGCCACATGGGTCGAGCTAGACCCAGCCCAAAAAAACGAGTGAGATTGTTAGCTCTCGTGTATTTATTTTGTGGTTTATATTTTTATATTATAGAAATACAAATCTGGTATTAAAATATCCATTTTTCTATGAAATGTTGCATATATATATATATATATATAATGTTTTCTTGTGTGTTGCATACGGTCAATGCCCTAACATATTTTGAACATTTCTCTTTAAAAAAAACACAAATATTCAAAGTTTAAAAGAAAATGTGTTTTAGCATGGATTTTTTAAACACAAAAATTATTTTCTTGCATTTTGGATTTTACAACATGTTTGTAAATTCCAAAGAGTGTTGGCCAATATTCTAAAAATATAAAAGTCTTATTTTTAGGAATTCATCTATTATTCACTGTTAATATTTGGATAAAGAAACCTCAAGTGGTTAATATCCAAAATATTTTTCTAGAAATAATAAGTCATTATCATTTAATAATATAAGGACAAAGAAACCTATGAAAGGTAAATGTTCAAAATATTGTTGAGGGTAATATAACTTATTCATTTTTAACATAAGGGTAGATTTATACCTAAAATGTTATTTAGAACAATTTAAATGCACATCCTTAAAAGAAGCCTTAATTATAATTGGGGACATTTCAATTTTTGTGTCAC
>Ga0325411_1002320_pt1 | contig 21471 bp, 14 predicted proteins | sample PopdelMetagenome_13_FD_206181 | JGI IMG/M metagenome (GOLD analysis project Ga0325411, IMG submission 206181) | Populus deltoides microbial communities from Bellville, Georgia, United States - Xylem-PdIQD-R4 | ecosystem: Host-associated > Plants > Phyllosphere > Stem > Wood/Secondary xylem...
TCATTTATGTAATCATGTTTAGCCGGCAAAACCATCGTTTTCTTTTATGACCACTTTGCCTACAGATGCCTGTCAGTTAAATTGAAAATAACTCAAATCATGAAAGCAGAGCCAATTAAGGCAAGAAGAAAACATGAGATGACAGTAGAGCCATCATCATGGCTACCTTATTTTCTGACACTGGAAGCGCGGGAGTTGGAAAATTCTTGAGACGAGCTCAGCTGTAGGCTGTCATCAGAAATTGCAATTTGTGTCTCATCTTGCCGTCTTTGCTAGTGAATGATTGGTCAGGCCAACAAAGACAAATTAATGACAAAATACATGTCCAGGGACGAAGTCTTGTAATGGAAGACACGTAAGATCAGAATCAAAAGCAGTAGTGGCTAATGCCTCTCCCCATGTAGCTGTAAGAAAATATATTCTATTTCTTAATTATTTGGATTCAAGTTTTGAGAGATTTATTTATTTTTGTTTTTTTCTGAATACATTATGTTGGTTTAAGAATAGGATTTAACCTTAATTAATTAATGTATGTACGACTTGTTTAAATGATACTATTTATATTAGAAAAAGAAGAAGAGCAGAGCAGGTGACGAAAGCAGAAAACGGACAAAAACATATTTCAACCATGCAATAGCCAATAGTAGTAGCTCCAGCAACAGAAGGGCCACTACAAAGTCATTTGGCTGTTAAACACCCCCAGTCGTTTGATCAGGATTAGATGAACGATCAGTATGGAATAAGTTGAGCTGAAACAAGAAAAGAGAGTGACGAGGGTCTGATCCTGATGTACGGGAAAAAACCCAGAATCCTCAACTCAAATCATGATTCATGACAACACCCACAAAAAAAAAAAAAGAGCTTACTGTGTACCATGTATCTTCTATCCATGTCTCTTTGTTTACCCTCTTCTCGTCACCCATGTTCTTAGCTGATCATGGTTACCCAGCTTACCCCCCGCTCTCTCTGAATGTATTATGTTCATCAGCAAATCTCTTTTAACCTATTGTTTAGTCTTTGATTGATTGAATCAAGTACCGATAGTTTTTGTCCTCTAAAGTTGTTTCCAATTTTTGAATGAAAACTCTGTTTCTGTTTCTCTACACTGACTTCTCATATAGAAAGTTGGCTTCTTTTTGTCTCAAACAGGTTCAATCTGCTCCAATTTTCAATCTTTAAAATCCAAGTTCTATAGTTTCTGGTTTTCTTTCAGTTGTTGATGGATAATAGGATTGGTTTCTCTGATTCTAACGAGATCAGCAATGGAAGTAGCACTTGCTGCATAGAAACTCCCTCAACTTCAAAGCCTTTTACAAACCCAGAAATTGCAGCTCTTCAACAACTATCAGGAAACCTTGAAGCCATCTTTGACTCCCAAGATTTTGACTACTTTGCTGATGCCAAAATCACAAGCTCCAATTACACCCGTGAAGTCCCAGTTCACAGGTGCATTTTATCTGCGAGAAGTCCTTTTTTCAAGAGTGTTTTCTCGAGTCCTGTGGCTAAAGACAGAAGTGGGGTGGCAAAGTTTGAATTGAAGGAATTGGCTAAGGACTATGATGTTGGATTTGATTCACTTATGACAGTCTTGGGTTATTTGTATTGTGGGAAAGTGAGGCCTTGGCCTAAAGATGTTTGTGCTTGTGTGGATGATGATTGTTCCCATATTGCTTGCAGGCCTGCAGTTGATCTCCTGACTGAGGTTCTTTATGCCTCTTTTACATTCCAGGTTAATGAGTTGGTGGCTCTTTATCAGGTAAGAGTTAAGAGACTGATTCTGAATTTACTTTCGAACTTTGTTTTATAGTTGTTGCTCAGTATTTTTCATGTAGCAGTTTCTAAGTGTGTTTGTGTAGTAGTTGTTGAATTCTTCTTCTTCTTCTTCTTGTTCTTCTTCTTCTTCTTGCCAAATACTGCCATCATCACCTTCAAATAGGTGGCAAGAAAGTACTATGGATTGATTTGAAGAAATTAAAATGGCCAAGGACGTTTTCTTTTTCTGAGTATTATTCTTGGAAAAATGCAACTGTCTGTGTGTTTTGCTTAGTGTATTTGGATCTTCCAAAGCTGCACATAATTTAAGACCATAGGCATTGGAAGGACCATCATCATGTTTCCAAGTTGATCATTGATAGCCCATCAGTTCTGATCATATTGGCATGGTGCTATCAGCTGTACTTAATTCTCATGGAAGGAAATGAATCTCATTTTGAAATTTAATGATATTAGGATGGATATTTATGGTACCAGGTACCTTTGAATTTAGTCGAGTTCAAAATGATTAACATGATAGAGTTACATTCCTTCCCAAAGGAACCGGCGATTGCTATTACAGAAGATATAAATGAATGAAATCTGTATAGTTTCTGCTAATGGAATACAATTACGGAATCCAATTACATTTTACTCAGTTTCATCTCTTAATTTTAGTTTGGCTATTTTGTTTGATTGCAGAGGCACCTATTAGACATTCTTGACAAGGTTTCAACTGATGACATCTTGGTGATTCTAGCAGTTGCAAACATATGTGGTGAAGCTTGTGAGAGATTGCTAACAAGATGCGTTGAGATTATTGTGAAATCAAATGTTGATATTGTTACTCTGGATAAAGCCTTGCCGCAATACATTGTGAAGAAAATTATGGATTCTCGTTTGGAACTTGGTTTGAATGTGCCTGAGAACAGTAACTTACTAGATAAACATGTAAAGAGAATACATCGGGCTCTGGACTCGGATGATGTTGAGCTAGTTAGAATGCTACTGAAAGAGGCACATACTAATCTAGATGATGCGCATGCACTCCACTATGCTGTTGCATACTGTGATGCAAAGACTACAACTGAGATTCTTGATATTGGATTAGCTGATGTTAACTGCAGAAATTCAAGGGGTTACACCGTGCTGCATGTCGCTGCAATGCGGAAAGATCCTAAGATTATAGTATCTCTCTTAACGAAGGGAGCTCGGCTGTCAGATCTTACTTTAGATGGTAGGAAGGCTCTGCAGATATCAAAACGACTTACAAGGGCCATGGATTATCATAAGTCAACAGAGGAAGGAAAAGCTTCTCCCAAGGAGCGCTTGTGTATAGAAATATTGGAACAAGCAGAAAGGAGGGATCCATTACTTGGAGAGGCTTCTCTTTCTCTTGCTATGGCTGGTGATGACCTGCGAATGAAATTGTTGTACCTTGAAAATAGAGGTAATTTTCATTATATTCATATTTCTTCCTTTGAAGTATTATGCCTTGATTATATCTGTCTTGTTACAATCAATATGATTATTTCTTTTTAGTTTTAACCCTTTCAATTGTATTTTGATAGTTTTACGACATGAAACTTGTGTGTTGAACATTTGCCTCGAATATACTATATTAAACTGAAGTTCATGTAACTTATTTCTGAAGTGGAAAAGAAAAACTGGCATCCATTACATATGAGAGCTTTGGAAAGTCATAAAAGACAAATACACAGGAAAGAATTTTCTTTTTTTCCTGCAAGTGAAACATTATTCACATGCTCATTGCGATAATTTTCTATTCTCTCTCACTGGTTCAACCTCAGCTCGTTGATTGGATTTGGAATTACTTAGCTATTGCCACTCATGCTTGTTCATCTGGTTGCTCTTTCCTAACTGACAATTAGAGGCGTTGTAAAACTTGATCGTTATACCATTCACTGCAGGATTTGTTATCCTTTAGCTATCTGTTCGCAAACTAATGGTACGATGACACACCTGGTGTCTTTGTCTTATATTGTACAGCATAAAAACATTGTCTTGTGTTGGCATCCTTTTTCATATTCCATCTAATACATTTCTATCACCATGGAATCTACAATGTGAACGATTTACAGGGACTTATAATCCACTCTCTTCATATTTATGTCTTCATTTTGTGATTACAAAATTTATTCTGTCTCTTGAAATCTTAGCTTGTACCTTCCTGCGGTTTCATGTCAAGCATATCTAGTTCTACTTGTTCTTTAGCCAGCCACTTTTGTGGAGTTAAATTCTCTTTACACATCAAGCCTTTCTGCCAGAATGAAATGCTTAAGCCAAAAAACTTTTTATGTTGAATTGTCTGATGAGACGTGCTTTTGGCGTCTATTGTCTATAGTTTATTGCAGAGAGCATTTGATCATTCTGATTGACTTTTTGTGATTTAACTTTTGAGTACTAAGGATCTGTTTTTCTGTGGTTAAAATATCTTATGGAAGCTATGCAATAAGTTTTCTGTTGAATATACGTGGTGCTGCTACTAGATTCATATCTCCAGTCAGAATGCTTGCTTTAATTTTCATTATTCCATGTTAATATTTAGCTTTGGTATAGTCAGATGCTATCAGTGCTAAAATTTATCTGCTTATTGGTTTGGGAAATAACAATCGTTTTTCCGTAATTTTTTTGTTTTCTTGCTAATAAAGTTGTTCTTCCCTTTTCTTTCATGGGAAATAAATCTTTGTTTTAGATTTGCATATTTTAGTTGATAATCCTTGGGGGATGATGGTAATCAGTTATCTATCTTGAAATGGTAGTAAATCCTGTTTCCATTGCTCAATGACTACGATGAATGAAAGCAAAACGCAGAATATCAAGATTAATGTTATTGTTCTTTCAGTTGGACTGGCGAAGCTCCTTTTTCCCATGGAAGCAAAAGTTGCGATGGATATTGCTCAAGTTGATGGTACTTCTGAGTTTCCATTAGCTGGCATCAGGCCCAGCATCTTGTCTGGTGCCCAAAGGGGAGCTGTGGACTTGAACGAGGCACCTTTCAGAATGCACGAGGAGCATCTAAATAGGATGAGAGCACTCTCTAGAACAGGTTCTTATGCTTACACATATATGAATTGAAACTGCTTTTCCTTCAATACTTGAGTTAGCATTGCTGAAGGACCTTGACTGCCCTAGTTCAATTGGCTAATGCACTGTTCCATCCACACACCATTGGAGCAAAAGCTGGAAACCATGCCATTTGCTTTGTATTCGAACTTAAAGTTTATCTTTCCATGCAGTTTTAGATTGAATCTCATAGTTGATCAATTTTCTGTTAACAGTGGAACTTGGGAAACGGTTTTTCCCACGTTGCTCAGACGTACTCAACAAAATCATGGATGCTGATGACCTATCACGGATAGCTTATTTAGGGAATGAAACTTCAGAGGAACGACTTGTGAAGAAACAGAGACACATTGAACTCCAGGAAGCTCTAAGCAAGGCATTCAATGAAGATAAACAAGAGTTCGACAGGTCTGTCATATCATCTTCATCATCCACCAAGTCAATTGGCACGGCGAGGTCTAATGGGAAGCTTACTGACAATGGTGGTGGTCATTAGGCCCAATCCTGTTCTCCTGTATGATATGGTTTTAATGTTTACCTTGATAATAATACCTTGAATTCTGTATCTTCTGAATTGTAAACACACATCATGGGTTGGTTATCCAGAAAGAAAGGGAAATAGTTTTTAGTTTCTCGCTCTCGAACTTGGTAGAAACACTAAACAGCTTATTTCCTAATTAACAACCAGTCAAGCTTGTCTTGATTTGCTTCTTTTTTAGAGCAGTGAGATCCCACCTTGCACCGCATTAGTGCCATCTTGAACATGCTACAAGACTCAACTATAGGTATCAAGATGTTTTATGTCCAAACACATTATACTTCACACAAATATTTTAAGAAGTAGGATAAGGCCGCAAGATTATCCACTCTGTTAGATGTCTAGGGAACTTCTCAATCTTGTCTTGTAGTAGTGTATCGACAGAAATTCAGGAAACAAAACCATTTAATTTGCTAACTTACATGGATTATCGAAAGCCAACAAGCAGGATTAGGTAAAGGAATGTCAACTTATGATGGTATAGAAATCCCCCCCAGCAATGTATCTGAATCATTGGAATAGCTTAGCTAATCTGGATAATGGCTGCATATAGTCTTCGGCATCCTCAAGAAAATTAACCAGGAGCTGTACTCTCGTAAATACAAGTAAAGCTTCAGCCACATAATGTTGTTGAAAGTAAATTAAGATACCATAACAAGTCAGTAACCAGCGAACAGAAAGTTAATTACTATACTATAAAAAGCATTCCTTCTATGAGAACTTCGATGCAGGGCATAACTATGGTACGTCTTCTATAGTTCTATGTAATGGGGTGGAAATATTTACAATCTGCAGGATTGGACTCTGGCAAGAAAGACGTGAACATTTGTGAACACTAGCATCTCAAATATTCGTTTGAGAAGTTGCTTTAATCTGCAGGAATTCAAATGAAAGGGTCACTTCATCTTTAACTCTCTCACCCCACGTAGATGAAGCAGCGCCATCTTTTAATAAGTCTAGAGGCATGTAAACAATCTGTACATGTGCATAAAGACATGATGTAAACATAGATTGCCAAGCATGTTGCGTTTAAGAGCATTAACAGAAGATTAGATGTTCATACCATTACAATCTGGGAATTGATCCAACACAACCAGCTGTATGCCCTACGACCTCGGTTGCAAATCCACCCCACATTCGTGGCATCCCAATCAAATCCTCTAATTCAAGGTAGAGTTTTGAGTCATTGACATCTACCTCGTCATCAACCAAATCCTCAATCACCGAACCATCATCCAGTAGCTTCTCTGACATTAGATTATAAGCAGAGGACATATCCTGAGTACTTGTTTCGCACACTGTATTTGCATTATGATCTTGAAGTATCGGACTGCAAAACCCATCACTCATTGGAGCTGGAAATACTTTCGACATTTGGCAGGTCTCCACATCCTCAGTTAAAATCTCAGTAATTTCGGTCTGCATTGTGGCCAGTTGTTCCTGAGCATGGTTTTTAAAATGGACGCTTTGGTTGGTATCCACGGCAGCAGGAAAGCTTTCAGGGAGATGGGTTTGAAGCAGTCGTCTTTTCTTGCAAAATTCAATCCCATCTAGCTTCCCTTTTTGCTTTCTCTTCTGGATTAGTTGTTGAATAAAGCCAGGATTTCTGGCAGCTTTGGTAAAGAAAATAAACATCTGCAATTGCTTGCACTCTGCAGCTTGAATGCGTTCTTCAACAGCATTCAGTTGAGTTTGCGACTCCTGCTGCTGCTGTCTAATTTTCAAGATTTCCAACCTTAAAACATCCTGATCATCCTTCAGATTTTCAAGTTCAGCTTCCAAACGAGGTTTTGTTGAATCATTAACGCCAGTAACTGCTCCGCTCTGCTGTTTGTTATACCTGCTTCTTCTCTTGATGGTCTTTAGCAAATGCTTCTTGGCTCCGTGAAACCCTTCATTTGCAAACTCCCATCTATCCGGATCAATCTTTCTAAAGCCCTGTCAACATTTTTGCACCAATACATACACACAATATGAAACAAATTAAATTCACAACCATAATGTTTAAAAAAAGAAAGAAGAAAAAACAGCATCATGTGGTCCATTGATGTAGTGGGACACAAAAAGATTACGAAAAACAACCACAGTACTAGGCAGATAAACAAGTAGTGTATTAATTAGCATGAAAAAAGAAACTAAGATGAATTAACTCACGTAGGTATTTAGCTGGCGAATGAAGCTGGAGAAATTACTGTGCTTGAAATACTTTGGAAGCAGATTTTTAGAGAATTCATGAGAGTCCCAAACAACAAAACTATCGCGATTCTTGCCCCACGACACTGTTTCATCTGTTTCCGGATCCCCCACCATCTCAAATGTCTTCTTCAGAAACGGAGGTGGACCTGCCTCATGTAAACCCTCCATGGGTTTAGGTAAATCCACAGAGGAACACGAAGACGACGATATCCCATTGTTATTTTTATTATTACCGCCACCGCCTCCTCCCTTCAACTCATTGAGACTACCTACACCATCATCATCTTCTTCTTTGACCGTGACTGCTGTTGCTTTGATTCTTTTCTCCTCCTCTACCTCCAGTACTGCTGCTGCTTTCTGCATTTCTCTTGTATTCATTGATGATGATGATGATGATGAAGTCCCGCCGCCTCCACCGCAACAAGCGGTGTCGTGTAAAGGGGACATATTATTCTCTTGACCCACTTTATGATCTTTCTCCGATTTTATTGCATTTGTCAATGAATGATCATCATCAAAAATGAGTTTTGGTAACATAGCTGTTGCAGAAAATGATGCAGAAGAAACACCGGCAAGAGCGTAGCCGAAAAAATCGCCACCGTCTGGAACAACCATTTTCAAAGACTCGGTGGAGCTTGGAGAAGGAGACCGTACTTATAAATGCAACGGGTGTGTGTGATAGTGAGGTGGCAATGTGTCCATTCAAGGATAGAAGTAAAGGACACGTGCCACCTTCTCCTTTATTTTTGAGATTATGTCTTTTATTTTTAACAATTTCTTCCACAAATAAATGTTTAAGACTGGTTTCAAGAATTTAACGACAACATCGACAATACAACAAGAGTTTATCATTCAGTTAATTTTTTTAAAAAAAAAATTAATATTTTTTAATATATTTTTATTGTTTAATATACTGATTTAAAAAATCATAAAAAAATATTAATATTTTAATACTTCAAAAAAACATTTTAAAAAATAAACTTTACTGTATTTTCAAAAATGCTCTGATAAGTAGGTGAAAATGACTCAGGAGGCAGAGATTTTTGTTTCTTCATGCTTTGAGCGATGAACCTAGTACTTTTTTTTAATGACAATGCAGTCGGCCCAAGTTGAAATTCTCGTAAATTAATATATAAATTGAAAAAAAAACTCTGATCATATATATCCAAGGTGAAATTCTCATAAATTAATATATAAATTGAAAAAAAAAACTCTGATCATAATATATATATATATATATATATATATATCAGCGACAAAACACAATGTGTGCATGCCATTCCGTTTTCTGTCATTTGGAATCACACTTCCTTTTTCATGCTACCGACAGTCACAGAAACTCACCACCGTCACCGAAAAATTAAAAGAAAACCTCATTTCTTAATTTAGTCTCCAAAGAATTAGATTTGTTCAATTAAGTCCCACTTCTAGCTCTAAAAACTAAACACAGTTAGTTGAGCCTCTCAGTGAGTGGAGTTGCATTTCTTAACCGTTGGATTACCTCGTGCTAAATCTCAAAGGCCACGATCACTCGGCTAAACGGTTACTTATTGCATGAGCTCCACTTGTCAAGTCAAAAACCTAAGATGTGTCAGGTGAAACGTGTTGAATGCATACACTGTTGTTGCGGTTCACTAAACGACAAAACAGAGATGCCGTTTTGGTAGGAGGAGGAGGAGGGATAATCTTCTGCGACCGTACAAGTGGAGCTTGTAAGCAAAGAAAGGACATTGAGGGTTGGGCTTTAAACAGAGAAATGACGCGGAAAGATCATGAGCTCAGGATTTATTATTTGAATCAAATTTATGTAGAGTTTGCCTTCCATCGAGCTTGTGTTTATTTTTAAAAAAAAAAAACAAAGAAAAAAAAAGGTATTGATGGGAATGTTTGAGATTGTGTTAGCGATAGCAGTTTTAAGTGATTTTTATTTAAAAATATATTAAAATAATTTATTTTTTAAAAAAATTATTTTTTACATTAACACATCAAAACATTCTGAAAACATAAAATAAATTTTTATTTTAAACAAAAACAAATTTCAAAAGCTTTTGGAATCGCGGTTTACACCGCGTTCCCAAACACTCCTTAGTTGTGCACTAGTTGTGACCTGTTCCATGGGTCGGTTTTTTTTTTATAAAAATAATTGATGTTAGGTATGTAAACATGTTTTAAAACATGAATAAAAATTTGCAACTCACATATTTAACTAGATTAAATAAGTTGGTTTTAATTTAATTTGATGATAGAAAAAATAGGTGGTAACAAGTAACAACAATAAATGGACCAAATGTTTTTTAAAAAGATTTGATCATGATAACTTTAGAAAAAAAATATTTTTCCAAGGAGAAACAAATAATGTATCTCAATTCTTAGCCTATTAAATACAGAAGGACAAAATTAGATAAAAAAACAAAAAAAAAACTCGATTCAACTAGAGTTAAAATAATAAACTAGTAACCCGGGTAAAAAAGGGTCAAGCCAACCTAGATTAAGCCATCAAACTCGTTGTACGGATCATGAGATTAATATAACTCAATATAAAAAAATAAGAAAATATTGAATGATGAAAGTTGAAAAGAAAATATATGAAGAAAAAAAATCAAATCTGGAATATTTAGAAAAACTTGTGATCTGGGTCATTAGACTAGAAGGACTATATCTAGAAAAATCATAAAGCTTTCCTGACCAATCAAATGTCGAGGATATTAACATGCTGCTTGAAGTATTCTTTGTATATGTTATGAATTGTTTGCATGAAACATGTTAGAAACTATTAGGATGTTGTTGCATAATTATTATTGATTGTTATCATGCTTCATAACATTGTTTCAAATGTGCTTATATATACACTTTAATGAATCATTTGTTTATAATTGAACTATCTGAACTATTTTTATATTAATTCATCCTTAATATGTTTTGTCACATATCAAACAAATAAGGAGATTGTAAATATTGATATGATTGGCTTTGATTAGTAAAGAATTATTTGTGCTGATGAAGATGAATTTGTTTAGAGTATTAGTTTATTCAAATTAGATAAAGATTTAGTCAAGTTGATCTTATAAGTTATAGCGTGATTATTTCTGTAATTATCTAGTTTGTTTAGATAAATTATATAAGAAGTTCATATAAGGTTTATCAAAAGAATATGATAAATACAAGTTATCCGAAAATAACTATCAAATAAGTGTTTTTGTGAAACACGATAATAACTTGTTAAGAACGTAACAAATTAGAAATCTCAAAGATAATGTTTATCAAAGGTTCTTGTCTTTATCACAAGGATGTGTATATAAAGAAGGATGATTAAAAGCTTTTAAAAGAGAGCACTAGAGCAACACTTGCAGCGGAGCAAGAAAGCCCAACCAACTAAGGAGTTACAGAAAGTTTCACAGTATATACTCTTGACATACAAATGAAGTGTGAAGAAAATTTTCAAGAAAAATTGCTTGCTGAAGAGTTGGAGAGCTTCATGACTCCTAGGGGGAGTTTCTATTTTAATTGTTAACAACTGAATATTCAAGTTAGAATAATAATAGTTTAAATATCGTCAAGTGTTTTAACAAGCTATTACGGTAATAGACAAAATAAAGGGTTTGTCTTAACAACTAAGATAGTATGGATATAAATTATTTGTAGACAAAAAATACTCTTGTAATCTTCTAAACTAGTGAAGACTGCCTATCTTAGGTTTGGTTGTCTACGAGAGTTTTTTATCTTTTAAATCTTTTTCAAAAGGTTTTCCCTTTATAATCAAATAACTTGTTCATTTAAGTTTTCCGCATTTATATTTATTTGGTTATTGATCAGTGTTTGAGTAGTGTTAACATATAATCTTTTAACATATAATGATGAGAAATAAGACGATCAGAGGTGTATCTCTATTTGGTCATATTAAAGCATCGCACAATCTTTACTGAAAATATGAGGCATAACATTTTATTTATAAAAAAAATCTAATAACCTTATAAATGACAAAATATCATTTTCCCATTAAAAATTACCACATATATTATTTTAGAATAATTTTTAGAAATTTATTTAATCAAGTCTCTATTTAATTTTTCTAAGTCTAGAATTATAATCTCCTGTATTAATTGCATTCTACCCCTTAATTCCTTTTTTTTTTACAATTAAGTCACACTTAATTAATCATCTTAGTTTAGTTTTTTTTATCAATGGTTCTTATATTGTGTGATTCATTAAGTTCCCTAATATATTAGTTTAAATATAAATTACAATCGTAAATAAAAATAGAATTAAATAATTTAATTTATTATCAATTCAATATTTTTTTATATATTTAAGTAAAAAATAAATTAAGAAAAAATCATTAAATTCAGTTGAGTTCATGACTCAGGTCACAAGTTTGATGAATTAATCTATAAAGTCCAGGTTGATATAATATTTTGTTGTCTAAATATTTTTCTAAAAAAAAATGTCAGATTGACAATTTTTAAGCATTTGGTTTAATGTGAATTTGTTTTCATGATGCTTTTTTTTTTTTGTAATAATTTGTTCTAATTCTATTTTTACATGATTGTTACAGTCTCTTGATCCAAGTTGCAATTGTAGCGAGTTAACATGGGTTGACCCAGACCGCTTCAATATGTCACCATGTCAATAATTGTTTTTTTTAAGTCATTTTGTAGATTTTGTTTTCTTTTAATTTCTTTTCTTCTAGTCTCATCCTTTAGCTTTTCTAAAATAAAAAGAATTATCCTATTTCTATCCTATAATTAGGTAAGAAATAAATTAAAAAGAAACAAAAATAAATTCTTTGGATTCCATGACCCTAATCATAGGCTTGGCGGGTTAGGTCATGAAGTCCAGGTTGATCAAATATATTGTCGTCTCATAAAAAAAAAACAAAAGATGCAATACTTATTATTTTTTTTAAGTATTGGTGTATTTTAAATTGATCTTCATGATATGTTTTGTTTTGGCTTCTGTAGGATTAATTGGTATCAATTAGGTTTTTATATGGTTTTTCTATTATCATTTTGATTTTTTTAAAAAAACCTAAACCATGTTATTATTGGTCATCAAGTTTTCCTAGTTTAATAACACTAAAAAAAATCCGACAATCTTGATATTTTGTATGTAAGTGTGTGTGTGTGGCAAAATACAATGATTTAAAGAGAGATATTGAAACTCGGGTTTCCAAAAGTACTACTGATATGATGTCTTCCCGGGGAAAATATAATGATAAATGTTTGTCATTACACTGAAAAGAGAGTGTTTGGTTACTATCTCTAAATAAAAAAGACAGTGATGATAGAAATAGAAGAGACAAGTTTCTATGCACCTCTTATTCTAAAAGCACAAACATTCTCTTTAAAACTATCATAAAAACATATTTATTTTATATCTTTTCTTTCTTTTCTCCAACTAAACACGTTTTTATATATATAACCAAACACAACTAGAGATAGGATAAGACACTTTCATTCTTGTTCTTGTTAATGTACATGCCATGTAACTAATCGGTTGATTACATGTGGCATTAACTTTGTTCATGTAAATATATTTAATTTATTTAATTTTATAGGTTATTTTTTAGAATAAATTAAATAGTTAACAATTGAGGAAATTATGTGGCTAACTCTTTGGTAAAAAAAGACTTATTTATCCTTAACATCATTAAATATTTGATTAATAAATCTAAAATAAAGATAAGTCCTTGGGAAAAAAGAAATTATAAAGTTGTTATAACTATTGAATCTCTATTGCATCAAAGCATTGTTTCTAAAATGTTTATAGTCAATGTTTTATTAAGATTGGATATTAATTAGAGATGTTGAGAATAATACATGTTATGTTCTCTCCTTTATAAAATGAAGTGATTGTTCATATAAAACTAATATGTAAGTGTTTATCAGATAACATGTACATTAAATTGACTTACATGAGAATTTTACATGGAGAGATCACGTGTATATGAAAAGCCTCATGTGACGGTTGTGTAAGTGATTCTTATACTTGAAATCATTAAATTATCCTATATAGGGAGTGTTATGTTTTGATTTTGTTATACGTTGTCCTAATTAAGGGTAACAAATAGCTAAATATTGGTTGTAACATGACCTCTATAAATGTATTTAAATAATCAAGAGAAGATTCATCATCCTAGGTGAATTAGAAAAAATATTTCATCTTTTCTCAAATAATATTGATTGTAAATCTTTGCATAAGGTGGATTGAGATTTAAAAAGAGTTTCAAATCATATTCAAACAATCGATAGCTACAGTGTTGTGAACAAACATGACTCGACACACTCCATGTTATAATATCTAAATCAAAACATTATTGATGAAAGGATAATAATTACACTGATAAACTAGTAATTGAAAAGTTAAGTCAAATCACTTATAACTTTTCTAATATTTGAAGAATTATACCAGGTTGTTAAATATTGTACTTAATTTTCAAATATAAATCAATCAATTATTAATTAATAATAAATTAATTAATTTTACACATAAGCATGTTTGCATTATTCTTTTGGTTTGATGAGAAAGTTCAATGTATCTTAGACTAACTATATTATAGGAATATCTCTTTCTTATCTCCAAATTTATCTCAATTTTTTGTTTCTAGGATTTAAACGTGCAATGAAAATCTCAAATTTTTAATTTTTGAACTGGCTCTGCAAGGACCAACATAAGCATGCTAATATGCTTAGACTAAGTTATAACAAGTTTCAATTAGCATGAACTAAACCTATCTGACGCCAAGCAATGGCTTTGCTCCTTTATGACAATATTATTATCAATAATATTGTTGGCGTACATGTTATTATTGAAAATGAGTGAGTAGAGTGAAATACTTAATGAATTCATGGCCTTTTAATCTAGGTCTTCATGCATGCATGCAAGCTCAAATAACTTATCGGTGCATGTCTTCCTGCCAATTATTATCATGACCACTCTCTGCATTCCTTTCAAAGCTAGTCGACAATAAAGATGGAGTTGCTACTTCATTTGCGCGGTGAGAACTTGCTGGAGATTTGAAATGAGTGGAGGAAAGAAGTTGTTCATCACTAAAGTTCTCATTCTTTTTCTTCTTCTTTTTTTCAGATTTTTATCACAGAATTCGGAAAGAGTTCAGAGACCGTTAACAACATAGATGTTGTTACATGTTATATTTCCTGGGTTGGGTTCCAGACCTATTACCTTTCAATGACATCAATTAACTCACAGTTTCACAAGCTCCTGTCCTCCATACATAACCCAGGGTGCTGCAAAACAGAGTGATGCCGGCCGGAGAATCCATATTGCCTGCCAAGTAATTGGATGTGTGCTTCCAAGAAATACGTAACAAAAGTAAGGAACAAACTGAAATCGTTTGCCTCATAGACTTCAAAAATGCAGCCATCAATATTCACCTCCGTCAAAAACTTACCAGCAGTCGGCCTCTTTCCAGTCAACAGAAGAGCTGCTGAATAGGGAAGAGCAGTGACAGCTAGGAGACGTGCAAACTGCACCTCCTAACTAGTACTGAAAAAATTTGGATGAAGAATAACAGTTAAATTGCAAATAAATGATCAGAGTATGGCCTTCGCTTCTTGTTCGACAGCCAAATGCTTTTGAATTAGCTCGAGTTCCCAGTCTAAAGACATGTTATGTTCCCAGTGATATCTAGTTGGCAATAACAGGTTACTGCTTTGTTTCACCACCAATACCAGATAAAAAATCCAAAACTTTTGATGCCTTTTCTGAGTCAATCTGTAAACCTCTAGGTGGAGCACTATCCCTGCTTTCCTTGCTGACCATGCTACTGACAGCAAAAGCACCACCGGTGGACTGATTCATCTTCATTAGAGATTCAACCTTTGTAGCAAATGCTAGTGTTGACATTAGTGCCTTCTGAGCAGATATTGGTTTGTTTTTCAAACATGCATGTGCCAACTGATCAGAAGATTGACCTGAACCAAGTGGTGAAGCTGGCAGCCTCCCTTGGAGTGCACTCAACTCTATATGTTTATTGGATGCAATTTTACTTTCTTGAACAGATGCATGAACACCGCTACCAGAACTTAAAGGCAAGCTAGCCTGCTGGTTTCTCCTAAAACTATCTGCTGAAGCATCTTGAAATGCTGTAGGTTCAGTTTTCTGCAGCATCTTATTCAACCCATGCGCCGCCATATTTGACACACTTCGGTGTGTCTCTTTGCCAACTAGGACACTATTATCCTTATTTGAAGATGAGCAAGCTTCTTCGTGCACAGCAAAATTTTTGTATGAAAATAAGTTGACACCATTTCCCTGATTAATGGCCAAGCTTTTTAATTTCATAGTACTTGAACATTTATCCAATGGAGCTTTGCCAAATGAAAGGAAATTTATCCCCTTTGGTGCAACAACGGAAGGAATTTTCCTAGGAATCTCATTGCAGTTTTGAACTGTGACGGATGCACATTGATCTATCTGGTTTCCAACTTTGACAAACATGTTACTCTTCAGAGATGGGCTGCTTGTTTTAGGACTAGATTCAACCATTGACTTCTTCCCACCAGAAAGAAAGCTAATACCTTTGGGCACCAGTGCAGGCAAATTCTGTACAGTCTTTGCCACATTTAGTGTAGCACGTCTATCATCAGAAATAACTCCTGTGGAATCAGGCAAGGCTTTGGCAGTCTGGTTGGAAGTTCCACTAATATCCAATTGCCTCTTAGAATTTGAAGTGCTCGGCAAAGATGGAGGCTTCACCTTAGGAGTGCAAACATTTGAAACGTTTGATGTAGATGAAAGATCTTCCTGAAGTGGAAATTGAATCAACGATAGTCATTAGAAGCTAAACACAACAAGAGTAACAACTGAGGTTCTGCGTGTGCTACAACAGAAAAGGTGGCTGAAAAGGAATCGTATTTAGCAAGGGCAAGAAGGTACCTTGTGTGAAAACATACAACTCTCACCCCTGATACAATAACCTTTTGACACATAGTTTGTACAAGGATACTTGGAGAGCTGATGATCATATGGACAATTGTCACCTTTCATGCATTTGTGACGCGCAAAATGATGGCATGGCTGCAAAACCAGTACGCAAGACAAGACATGCTTAGCTAATAGAAATTGGCAACAACAACAATCACCTTACCAAATCAATTAATAAAAAATATAGCTAATTAAATTAAGTCTATGATTTCGCAACAGGTGGCTAGATAGGAGAAAATGAATTGCTGGCCAGATAATTTGTGTGAGTGCTTCCTTTGAAGCATGCTTTTCCAGAATGAACCTCAATTACTTGCTACTTTTTTTCTCTTTTCTATGGCAGTCAAGATAAAATGTGTCTTGTTCTTAACTGTGGCAAAATCTGACGATCACGTGTGAGACCTGTGTAGGCTGCACAAGCATCCCACACCCAAACTTCACTTGGCCAAGGTGGTGTTGGGTTTTGGGGGCTTTCAGTCCCAAATGCCAACTTCAGATTGAAAGCCAAGCACACACTTATACAGGTTGGACAGTCTAAGCAGTATATTCATTTCTTAAATCCAAGATGAAGAGAAAAAACAGTATATAAGTTCTGGCTTTGACATGAGATGTAACCGAGGTGTTGTTGGGTTTTTGGGGCTTTCAGCCCCAAATGCCAACTTCACCCCGAAAGCGAAGCACACATTTATACAGGTTGGATAGTCACAGCAGTATATTCATTTCTTAAATCCAAGATGAAGAGACAAATATCAGTATATGAGTTCTGACTTTGACATGAGATGTGTTCAAGGCCAGTCAGAAGCAGAAATTTGTAGCCAAGCTTCAGTCCAGTTTCTGGTTGGGTGGAGGAGAACCACTTCCATGGGAAGAGTGTCTCACATGTTAATGTTCATATTAATGTGATTTTCTAAACCACTAGGCAAAAGAGATTGGATAACTGGCCGTACAAAATAAAGTACTAATTTAAATGATTGTACCTCAGATTTTGTCAAAGGTATTGCATCATGGGAAAATTTGCATTTTTGACCCTGTCAAATAAAAAGAAATATGCTAATGACAAGAAGCAGGATATAAAACTAAAACCAGATAAAAATAGAATACAGAGCACCAAAACAATATACCACTATTGACAAAAAATACACTACTTCCAAGTGCAACCTAAAATTGGAGACTCAGTTAGATAGTGATAGCCATTTGAATAATTCGTCTTAAAATCTATTAAATTAAAGAGAAGTTGAAGAAACAAGGATGTATTTCATGTTCAGTAGAAAGTCAAGAAAGTAGAAAATGAAAATAAAAGCATTCCCTGTCATTTTACAACCATGAAAGAAGCTCTGGCACTGGGCAGAAAAACAAATACAAGGGCAAACGTTAAATAAAAAGAGGAATTTGGAAGAACACATAATTGTTTCTGCAGGAAAAAAAAAATAAAATATAGACTCAAATATGCTAAACAATTATACTTGACAAAGACCAACAAGAGATCAAGATAATCACCTTCATCAAAGCTGTCTACTTTAAAATTCATCAAAAAAGCAGAATATTAGACCATAAAGACCAATTTCTTAGTTGATTTTTCAGTAAATGACTAAAGCAACTTCTCAACACGACAAAGTTGTTGAGTCTTTCAAGCAGTTCAGAAATCAATATAAAGATATACTAGGTTATAGAATTGAGTGTAGAGAGGACACATACCTCCCGGCACCTCCCCTTGAGAAAATGACGGCAAGGTGATACAGGTTTCAGATTCAGCACAGGAAGTAACTTCATCCTTTTAACACCAAGTTGTCTGTTCTTTTCAGCCCGTTTTTTTCGTTCTTTTTCCTGCAAAATAGCATTAAATGGTGAGTGAAAGTTGTTTATTTTAGGGACAACAGAGTTACACTTTAGTAAAGATTAAGTTTTCAGATGGAGGAATACAAAATTAACTGGAAAAATAAAAAACAATAATAGCTTGCTAACAGAAAAAAGAACAAGACCAAACTCGAGAAAACAGAAAGGACAAATCAAAACCTTCTTCTTTGCTTTCTTTTCCTTAGAAGGAGGACCACGCTTTTTCTTATTGCATAGACCAGCATCCTGTAGAACAACCAAAAAACATAATGGGTTAAATATGGATTCATTAAGAAAGCACTAGGGGTATGTATTTATGAGAGGGTACACAAAGAGGACAAGAGGAGGGAAGGAGAGCAGAAAAGTGCCAGAATCAACTTTCTGGTTTTGGTGCACTATTAATAAATTAACCCTCAAATTCAAGAAATTTTTAAATCAGTTAATCTAGACATAGCTATTCCAGCGTCATATTAACAATGCCAAAGATATAGAGGAGGCAGAAAGCCCTGAATCCAACCCCCAGCAAAGAATATGAAGAAAAACGTGCATATAATCTTTAAATGATAATCCCCGCCACATACAGAGAGGAGAAAAAAAATGAGGACGTTCTTTTTTTAAAACCAATACTCGAAGACTCCATGCTGCACTAAAATTGACCCTGCTAATGAAATAAACAACTATAGCAGGAGAAAGCAAAAGAAAATCAGGAGAATAATTATACCTTTTCTTTCGATGCAATTCCTTGGTTTGCAGATGCAGTTTGATCTGAATTTTCTGTGAACGATGCCAGATTGTTAGGACAAACCACTGGGCAGCCAACACCATCATTGGCAACATTCCCTTTCTTTTGTTCCTTAACTCTGCTGTCTCTTTTTTGGTCTTTTGCTGCACTCCCATCATTTTGCTCCCTGACTCCATGGCATTTCTTTTGTTTCTTACACCAGACACCCTCTTCAGCTAATATAGGATCTTCATAAGTTACAACTTTCCGTTTACATGCCATTTCACTTGAGAAACGTTGTTGGGCTTCCACTTCTCTTCTATCTTTAGCATTCTCAACTGTGTACGCCATAGAAGAAGAAAACCAGGAATCCTTCTTGTTTGCTTCATTTTTTTCATTAATAGGAAGCCTATTTTTATCAATAATAGCTTCAGAAGCTTGCTTCTCAACAACTTTCTTCTCCTGTGGCGCTACAGCATCCTCAGAAAGCATATCGACTGATCCATCATCCACCTCAAACTCACCAGAAACTTCTCGCTCTTCTATCTCACCATCTTCAGGAGGATAACCCATTGTGGCATCGGCACAAACTGATTTGTCCGATTTTATCTCTTTCTGTTGCATTTCATTATTTACTTCCAATCCATTAGTCCTCAACAATGAACTTTCTTCACAATTATCAACTGGTTTTGAAACTTCACTGCTTATTTTGTTATTTTGACATAGGGTTTCTTCATCAAGTTGTAGCTGGCCGACACCCCTGCATTCTTTGATAACAATTGGATGGCGCTCAAAATGTTCATCTTGGTTGTTTGAAACCGCAACAACATCACCAGCAGCATTCCGGTTCCGGTTAGTCACAGGGCCAGAATTGTTGTGACAAACAAGCTCCACGTTTCCTTTCATGAGATGCTCTAACTCATCAATTAGCAAATGTTGCGCCTGAATTAAATCTCTATCTTGTAAACCAGTTCCACAAGCAGTTTGATCAATCACCAAGTTCTCATCTTCTTCCATTCCCATTATGTTCTCTACCTCATTGATCACCGCTTGCGTGTCACTAAACCCTCTTTCTTGGCCATTTTTATCCAGCAAACTTTCATGGCACAACTCCACATGCCTACTGCATACTTGGTTTCCCAACACATGCGGCCCTCCATCACCACCATTACCTTAAAGAAAAACAACAGCAGCAACAACAACATATAAGTTACTAACACTAGAACAAATAAACATAAATGCATATAATTGAGACTGAAATTTAAAATTAAAATACCTGGTGGCGGAGGAACAAATTGACAAAGCTGAGGGTGCGATAAAATTCGAACAAGAGTGCGATAAGTTTGACTTTTGAGATGCGTTTTGCGAAGTGGAGAAAAAGTGAAAAGAGGAGTCTCTGCCATTGGATTGAGGAATAATGATCTCTCTAAATCACCTTCGCTTAAAAAGAAAGAAACAGAAAGTAGTAGGTTTTCCGTTTTCCTTCTGGGTTTTAGTTTGGGCAGGCAGGGGTGAGTTCATAGACCTTTACTAATTGAATGATCAAGAGTAAGCTAGAGGGAAAAAAAATCAAACTATATGGAAAGCTACAGACAGTTGTATAGCAAAGAGAATTCAAAGCGAATACTTTGAGACTGTTATTTGATACAAAGTTTGATAAAGCAGCCAGCTCAAAAAATGGCAATCCAATCTTTATTTTATTGCAGAAGAAGATACTGAACTGGAGGACTTTGACACCCCCGATTAAAGCCTAAAACCCCTGAAAAAAGAATGCCCTTTTCCTTGAAACTCAGTTCAAGTTCAAGAACTCAATGCAAGAAAACCTGGTTCTCTCTGCACAAGTGGGCGCCAAAATCTTCCTCTCACGCTGACTTCTTAAAGAAACCCACACACAAAAGACCAGTTTTGTACACAGAAAAGAAAAGGGATTTAGGATTGTTTTGCAGAACAAAACCAAATTCAACGAAATTGGGTACGCAGGAGCTGGTGCTTTAATACGTGACACGGACGGGCTTATGGCTGAGTGGTTTTGCAGCTATTTACGGGTTCTGTTCTTCAGTGAAGGCAGACTTAAGGAAATTTTTTTGTTTGGGCCTCGATTTGGGTTTCGAATCATCCGTGAATTTGTAGTTGGACTCTGCTGTTTGATTGGTGCGGGTGCTCAAGAAGTTTAATGCCAATATTTTACCTCTTAAAACTAAAGGTCTGGACCCATGCTACGTCACGAAGTAATATTAAAAACAAATTAGTAATAAATAATATTTAAGTTACCGCAAGTATATTTTAAATAAAATATATGTGATTTAGATTATAAATTCTACTTGATTGCATAAGTTTATTTTATTTTAATTAAATCATAAAAAAACAACAAAATTAGATGAATTATTTTAAAAAAAATGATCAC
>Ga0325411_1002322_pt1 | contig 21457 bp, 8 predicted proteins | sample PopdelMetagenome_13_FD_206181 | JGI IMG/M metagenome (GOLD analysis project Ga0325411, IMG submission 206181) | Populus deltoides microbial communities from Bellville, Georgia, United States - Xylem-PdIQD-R4 | ecosystem: Host-associated > Plants > Phyllosphere > Stem > Wood/Secondary xylem...
CCCTTTTCTATTTTTCTCTAATTTTATCCTCTCATCTTCTTTTATCTTCTCCTCTCTTTATTTTCTCCCCTTATCTCTTATCGGGCTTGTTGAGCCTTTCTCTCTCTCTCTCTCTCTCTCTCTCTCTATTTTTCTTCTTCTTCTTTCACCTTTTTTTACGCCTGGTTGGGCTTATTTATCATGCCTTATTAATTTCCCCATCCAGTTTTTAAAACTATGTGAAGTTTTAAAAACTCTAATTTTTACTTGTAGGGGCATTTTGATTCGGAAATGGGAGGTATGAGAGTGCGAATCAAAATCATCTAATGTTAATTATCCTTTGTATGCACGGGTGAAAGAAGACAATGAACTTTTTAGGCGAGTTATCTTGAGAGGAGTAAGCATGCTTGTGTCCAAGTCAAATAAAGGTTCTTCATAAAATATAGCTAGAGAGAGCTCGCGTAGGGTGTTTTGGCATTTAAGCTCTATTGGAGATTGTTTTGTACTTAGGTGAAGAAAAAGTTCCGTAGAGACCATTTTCATGGTGGAGAATGCCTTGTGCTTAGGCAAAGTTATGTTGCGGTAAGTGTTATGCTATCACACATAGAAGTGCTCTTTATTATATTTGGGCTAGGTTATTTCTTGGTGACTTCACTGTGTTGGGATAAATGTTGTTTTGAGCCTGACGAGAAAAACTCCTACATAGGTAGAGAATTTTATGGAGAAAATACCACAATGAATTTTTTAGGAATATTATTATATGGAATTATATAGATTTTATATGAAGATTTCATTTGGGTACATGTTTATTTTGTATATATAATAATGAAGATGAGCAATCTTATGGATAACAACATAATAAAGAATCATGAAGAAAATACCATTTTCGTGAAATAAAAGTTTAAAATATATTTTAAGTAATCTAAATGCTATAAGGAAAGGAAAGATTGACATTAAAATGATCAGAGGTCACTTTAAGGATTTTTTCTCTAGGGTTAAAAGTAGACCTAATTCTACCAGTAAGGTGTCTCTTTGTTTATAAATATTCATTTCTTTGCAATCTTATACATCTTTACTTAGTACCGGTTGATTGATTTATAATGACTTCTTACCTATAAGGAAAGTAAAGGTACATTCCATAAATATTATCTGATTTCATCTCACTATAATCATTCACATTTCAGTAAGGAATCTTATGGCTAAGTATACATGGTACTAATCAAAGTATTTATTTAATAGAGAAAAGGTCCCTCAAAGATAGTGTTTTAAGATAGTTCTATCTTTATCACCATGAAGGTTTGTGAGAGTATGCAATTTTTAGGATAGTTACCAGTGGTTATTGATATATTTATGATTTCCTCAACTAGCACATTATTATTTTCTTTTCCTATCAGATGAGTTTTTACTAGATTCAACTTGAAAGGGTGTATACCTACTTGTGCCATCATTTATCTAGAGAGGATGTTGATAACGCTCTCATCATCTATGATTACCCTATGTACCTTATGGTTGGATATGATAATGATGATTACTATGACATCCTCATAGGAGAATGTTATCCCTTTTTCATCTTTAGAGATTAAGATGATATAGTTATGTCATGAATTTGGGAGTCATAAGGCAACCGAAACTTGCTTTGCGTATGCTTTTTTAGCCCTACTATAGTTATTCTAAACAAAAAAGTTTTCAAGGATCACTTTAATTTTAGGAAAAAGTTTAGAGGCACATCGGTCTCTTTTTTTTTCTTCTTCAAGTTGTGACTTCTTCCTGATGAATTATTGAAGGTAACCTTTAATAATCAATTTTTCTATTTCCTTTTTTAGTATGTAACAATAGTCAATATCATGACCTTATCTTTATGAAAAAAGATAGTACTTATTACAGTTGTATGTGTTGGTGTCGTTTTTCATTGGGCGTACTATAGAAATTTTTATTTATTAATGACAGTGAATACCTTATTTTAGGTGGGATTCACTGGTGTTGTCTTGAGCTCGAAAAACACCAACAAACTACAAATAAAGCTTTTTAGTTTTTGTTTTTTGCTGCTTTAGGGATATTATAAGTAGAGATCAACGATGCTCAAGAGGCTTTTCTTTTTGTATTTAGAACTGAGGATATCCTTGTCTTGCTACACTAGCTTCCTTTCTATAATTATGGTTTTTTACTAATTGCCTAAATTTAAGGAGAGTTTAATCTAAGAATGTATAGTCATTCCCATAAACTATATTTTCATAAACTCCATTAACTAAGGTTTTAATGGCAATGGGTTCAAATAAACCCTCCCTTTAAGTGCCCCATTGTAAAATCTCTTCGTACATGTTTTAGGGTTTTTGTTTTCTAATTGTGTAATGGTGAAGAGCTTAGTCCAGCTCTTTTTAGCTGTTATGCTTGTGCTGAAGTAAAAAATGAGTTTAAAGAAAAGATCACTAAGGTCAAGAATATAATTAAGCTTTAGGCTAAGATACCATACTTGTGTAGACTTGTAAAAAGTTATTGAAAGAATTTTACATATAACATCATTATCTTATATCACTAATTCTACGTTATTTCATACACTTAATACCTGTTTCTTAGGTTTGTAAGTCCAATATAATTATGTAAATTTATCTTTATAGATATATAATCCTTAGATAAATTGGTATCCAACACTCATTTGTAAAGTGGAGAACCACCCACCTAGTGGGGGTTGTATTCATTCTCTGAAACTTACATGATAATAGATCTAATCACATACCATGGCCTTTTTTGCTCAGGACTACCCAAGTTAGATTTTCATAAAGTGATGTTGATGACCACTCTTATATTGTGATTAGATGATGTTTCATTTTTCATTTTTATTTTTTACTTTAAGAGTTTGTATCTATAATAACTAGTTTGAGAACATTCACCACAGTAGTCATAACCTTTTATAGTTTAAGTTGGAGTATGATGATGCTCTGGCTTACTTTATTGTACATCATTTTATTCTATTTCTTTTAAAAATTAAAGTTGTCTATGTACTGAAGGTGGTGAAACTAGTGATTGCGCCAATCTCTAAGGGAGAGGCAAGGTTACTATTGTATGGATAAAACAACCTCTACGCGAACCTTTATTTGTTGGGCTATTTGTTAGAGATCTAAAAGGGCCGATTAACGTGTGGTGAAGAGGTCATTACTCTTATGTGCCCTAGCATTTCTAAGTTTTCAGTCATGAATTTTTTTAAAAAATATGAATACATAAGAAAAGGAGGGAACAGACTGGCTTTTGTTCTGTTTATACAAATATCACCACTAACAAAGTTGAAAAAACTTTAGAAGGATATGAGAATTTTTTATATTTTCTCCCATGTTTTATGCATCTTCTTTCTTTTATTTTTTTTCTATTTTCTCACTATGCTTTGTTGGGCATGTTGGACTTGATTAGATCCTTCCCCTTTATCTCATTTTATTTTCTTGTTCTCCTTCTCTTCTTTTCTTCTTGTCTTTTTACTTTTCTTTTCTTGGTCCGACTAGGTTTTTCTCCCCCCCCCCTTTTTTTTAATCTTTTCCTCCTCTCTTTTTTTCTCCTAAAAGTTTGGTTGAGCCCTTCTTCATTTTTTTCTCTCTCCTTTCCTCTTCTCTTTCCTTCTCTTTTTATTTTCTCTTCGCATATCTTTATTTTCTCTCCTACTCTCCATATGGCTTAAGTGGGCCTCCTTTTTTTTTCTTTTTCTTTTTTTTTTTTATCTCTTCTTACCTTTCTTTTTGAGCTGCATAAGCTTGTTATTGCCTCATCACACATGATGTGAATTTTGTGAATTTTACTTTGTTACACAATGAATATGTCATTAATCAGGTTTCATGATACTTATTCCATATGGTATTTATTGTGACAAGAAAAGCAATGTGATTTTAATTTTAGACAATCTAAATATATTAGTAAAATGGATGCCTAAAGCTAAGAGCAATTGTCCATGTGCTAGGAAAACCTACTTGGACTTTTACCTTGCTATTTGATTGCCACTTCTCGAGTAGATTAGTTGCTTGATTGTATAGATTTCGAGCATTGTTTGTTTATTACCTAACAATATTTGACTGCCACTTTCCAAGAAAATTAGTTACTTGATTGCAGAGGATTGAAGATGTTCATATAATTAGTTTGTTCTCTCTACCTCTTTTATACTAATCAATTCTTAAAGAGGGAATTTCTCCACCATATCAGTTGGACAGATGAAAACAATTTAGAGATTTATAGCTAGAAAAATGAAAAAAGAAAAAGAAGAAGGATTCTCACATGAATTTACAAACCAATTTAACCAATCATGCATACAACATGAGATTTGCAAGCAAGAATACTAGGATGCATTGTGAATTAGTCTCAAGGGGGAAAAGGATCAAACGAATTGCCTATCTATTTTAGAGCTATTCATTCTATTTTAAGCTCGTCTACACCAACTAATAGGAGAAAGGATTTGAGCGAGAGACAAAATTTAGGAAGATTTTGAGCTCTCAAAACATTATTGGAAGTCTAATTCCTGATGCGAGAATAACCCGCCAAAGATTTGCAAGGCTTGGAGGTAAACAAACTAAAAGTTATATTTGTTATCATAAATCTATGTGTTTGATCAAAATCTTCTGTATCATTTAATAATGATTTACAAACAAATGTTTTTCTTTTTTTTTTTTTCATTTTCCTGGTTTAAATTTAATGGAAAATGTTCTAGCTGTTGTCTGCAATTTTGTCTATATAAAAAGGCAATTACATCCTTATCAGTCATTTGGATGGAGGTAAAACATTAATTCTAAATGTTAAAAAATATGATAAGATTTTTTTATAAATATTCAAGTGAAACTTCAAGAAAAAAAATGGATTCGCCTGAATTCTTGAAGAGTGAATTAAAATTAACCTTAATGAAAATAAAAATAAATTTGGAAGGATGAAATCCTAATTGCTCTTTAAGGTTATATTAAGCTATAAAAAAGAAGCACAACATCATGTTATCTATCTTTAATTTACTGTTAAAATTCATTATCCGTATATTTATTATTATTATTATTATTGAAAAAGTAACTTAACCCTCATCTTTTCATTCAAATCTAATTATTGTTATCACCACAATTTTAATGAACTATTTTAAATAATAACTAAATAATTGGCTTGTACCATGTCGCGGGTTAGATAAAAAACAATTTGAACATAAAAAGTGAACGTCTGAGTATTTCTAATGTGTTTTTCAATAGCAATAAAATTTTTAACTATTAACTCAAAATTAGTTTAGTTGGTCAACCTTAAAACCTCATAATCTAAATTTATAGTCAGGGTCTCAAATTAAATCATGTGTGGGTGAGTTAATGTAACCTAATTGATCTAACGGGTCTAAAACATTTTTAGATAATTAATAAAAACATGGTTTGATTTAAAATATATTTCAAGATTTTTTTAATACTGAGAAAAGAACAAATTGAATCGATCTAGGTCGACCTGTAAACTTGTCATGCGGGTCATGAACTCAAGTGAATTTAATAACTTTATTTTTTTGAAACTATTTTTTTTATCTAATTGCATAATAACAAATATAGATGATAATAGTAAAATAACTCATTTAAATTAAAAAAAAATTACAATTGATTGTAATTTTTTTTTTCTAATATTACAAAAAGATTTTCATTATTTTATTTGAGAACAAAGTAAAAATTAATTGGAATTTAATAAAATAATATCTAAAATACATTCTTTATCAAATTAAGAATTCTAGAAAATAATATATAATATATTCTAGATTAATTAATCTTTAAGAAATTACTTTTTAGGAAAAACAATTTTAAAAAATCCTTATAAAAAAGGCTCAGGCCCATGTGTATGGGTTTCTCTAATTATTTGTTTTTGTCTGATTAAAAAGATGACGATGCATTCACCCTTGTTTTGAACAAAATAATCAAATATAACATCATCTACTAGTGAAAAATTGGCCACCTTAGGTGGGAGTAAAGATGAGTTGCTAACTTCTAAGCATTACCCAACCCATTTCACTTACTTTTTGAACTTAAACCATAAAAGAAATACCTTAACGAACTTACTAAACCTATTTTTTTAATCTTAAATTAACATTTGATTTGTTAAAAAATAAAAAAAACCAACTTAAATTTAAAAATAAAAAATCAACCCAAATTTAAAAAATTTCTTGAGGCTTGATCTATCTTTTTTTTTTTTTGCAATATAAAGAAGAAGAAAAATCTAAATAGAACTCCTCTCACTAAATAAAACACATTGACACCAAGAATGACTAGTTTTGCCACCGTAAACAAGCTATTTGTCAACTCTCTCTATCTCTCTGCTTCATCATAATCTAGGAACTCACACTCCTCTTTGAAATTCAAGGACTAAATTGTGAATAAAATAAAGTTTTAAACTAAATTGTTTAATTTCCAAACTAAAGGGACCAAAAAGAAAATCTGACAAATTCCCAAGGCACAAAGGTGCTGACATGTTGTTTTTTAAGACCTTTCATTTTTTTGTATTGTAATTTTGGTCTCCACTCTTTTAACCTTTCTCAAACAATAAAATTGGATTTTTTTTTCATGAAATTAACAACAAACCTAATGGTGGAAGGTTTTTTTTTATATCGAGATAGTCACATAAAAAATAGATCGAAACAAATTATCAACTTAAAATTCAATTGATAGAACATGGAAGGATCAAATTCAAAAGAAAAAAAACTTGATGCTCGAAGGGGAAAAAAGAATAAGGACTAGAGTTGACATTATATTTTTTTAAATAAAAGGCTTGCCATTTTTTCTCTGTTTTAATTTTGGTTCCCTCCTTTTTAATTTCTTTCAAAAAATAAAATCAAATTATTTTTCATGAATTCAAGTTCTAACTTGATGTCGGGATGCCTTTTCAAGACCGTGATAATTACATAAAATGTAAAGAAAAATAAACTGCCAACCCCAAATCCAAATAAATACATCATTGAATAATAAAATTGAAAAGAATAAAAAATTGATAATAAAAAAATAAAAACAAATAATAATAATAATAAATGAAACACCACGTGAATCTATAATAAATCACCTCACATGATAAGCTTATCTCTTTATGTTTTTGTTAATACATATAAAAATTATTATAATTTTTAATACCAAAACATGATATTATCAAGTTTCCTGTTATAAAAATTGTAAATAAACTTCACACTATTATTTATATTTTATTTAATAAGATCTCTTAAGATAACATTATCATTCATTGATGGCTTACATGTACATTATCTTCATAGGAAAATACCACACTAAATATTTATTATAAAAGGGTGGAAGTAATTATATATATCATTAATGTTTAAGTGTAATATGTAAATACTTTTTTTTTTAGGGATATCTTCGAGTTAATCGATATTAGGCCTTTTCTTAATGTATAAAAACCTCCCTATAGTACATTACAAAGAAATTACTTAAATATTTTGCATTACTCGTGATAAAAAATAGTCCTTCTATTTAACTCTACTAGCTTGTCTTAACTAGATACTTGATCCACAATTTGCAATGAGTTATATTTTTTTTCATATAAAAAATTATATATTCAACATGTTTTTGTAGTTAAAAAAATTTAAGTGAAATAAACAAATTTATGCATCCATGTAATCAAATAAATTAAGAACTATATGTGTTAATAAATGAAGAAAAATTCATAAGTGATAACTAAAAATAAAAATAAAAAACTTAAGAGATATATGTAGATCAAAATATTTAATTTCGCAGATTGGGACATGTATCTAGTTGTGTTTGTTAAATTTGTTTATTAAAATAATCTTTTTGTTCAAGCAAATGATTATAGAAAAAGAGACACAAATTAAATTGATTAAATAAAACAAAAGGGAAAAAACACTATGAAAGACTACATATATTAAAAATATTATTTAAAAATAATTTTCGTTTTATTTTCAATATTATTTAGAATCAACAATACTAGGACAATAGCCTCCTTACGCTAGCCTTCTCCTTCTTACTAATTCCTCCTCTTGGCCACAACCACCTCAAGAAGAATTAAAATTGAAAGGAAGAAAGAATCAAATCTTAAAAAAAAAAAAACAAAAGTAAAAGTAATTGTTTATGTGTTTGTCTTTGATTTGCAGGTGATGGTGTGTGACATTGCCAGTATAGACTCGAAAAGGAAAAAGAGATTTACCCAATCCACTCGTTTTTGCTTCATCGAGAATGGCGCGTGAGACCCACACTCCATCATTGTTTCTACAATTCCAGAGGCTTCCCTACATCGTTTTGAATTCTGGCAACTTCCGCAGATTATTTCATGAATTTCAAGATGTTCATTTTGCAGATATTTTATGTGTGTTTCATTTTTAAATTTTGAGTTGGTACTGTATATATACATGTAATTATGGGGTGTGTGAGTAAAACATAGTAAGAAAGAAGAATGTGTGTGTGTGTTGCATTTTCTTTTTATTATTTTTTATTATTTTGTGTTAATAAATGATGAAAAAATAAAAACCATAAAAAGATAAAAAAAATAATAATTTAATTAACCCAAATGTTTTAATTGCATGCGACCAGATTCTAAAAACTTTTCATATGCACTTTCTAAAAAAACAAAAAATATTTTTATCATGTTTTAAAAATAAAAATAGATATTATAGCTCTTTTAGTAGCATGTGTTTTGTACTTGAGTCCCTTGTCTTGCAATTCAACCCCCACTCCTAAAAAATATTCAATTGAGCTAGAATATGGGTTTAAAAATGCTCAATTATGCAAAATAAAAGTTTGAGGATCAAATTGATTTTTTTAAAAATAGACTATTGAAATCCATAGTGAAATATGAAAGGATGAACAATAATGAATAGGGAAAATTGCTACATGAAAACCTCTAACTCTTTTAGTTTTAACCACTAGCTATTTGACTTGCGGTCTACCGCATGTCAGATATTTGTTTTATATAAAAAAATTATACATACAAGTTTTTTCGAGATATTTTTGTGCATAAAAAAGATTCAAGGGTAAACTGAAAAGCTCATGCTTATATGTAATCAAATAAATCGAGAACTATGTGTGTTAATAAATAAAAAAAAGTTATTAACGATAACTAAAAATAAAATTAGACAAATCAAGAGACAAGTACAGATCAAGATATTTAATCTTGCAAGATAGGACATTAAATTGATTCAATATTAAAAATAGACACACATTAAATTGATTAAATAAAATAAAAGTGAAAAAAATATTATACAAGACTGCACATATTAAAAATATTATCTGAAAATAAATATTTTTTATTTTCATAAATAAAATTCTTGTATAATAAATATAAAAAAATTATAGATAATCCAGAATAATCTTTTCAAAAAGTAAATATGCACATCACCATAAAAAAACAATCTTTATCCGAAAAAAGATTAAATAAACAAAAAACAAATCATGGATGACGAATATCATTCGAAATATAAATTTAAAAATGACTTTAAAAAAAGATATATTAAAAAAGATATCAGTTAAAAAAAAGCAATATATATAAAAAATAATAGTCCGGGTGCAGTGACTTAACTCATCAAACCTATGATCCGGAGCATGAACTCAACCGAGTTCAATAATGTTTTCCCCTTAAATTTATACTCAACCTAAAAAATAATAATAATAAGAGCTAAAAAGAGCCTAGACATGCGGGCTTATGGCCCAACTTGTATGGGTCTTTGCGATGAATAGCTTGGGAGTGTTGGTGGGCCTTTAAGCCTATATTCGCAGGCTTGAACTTGTTTTTTTGAAAAAAATTATTGAAGGGGATTGTCCATCCCTATTTTTTAAAAAAAATATATAAGTAGATGACGTGCCGTCTATAAACCCAAATTTCAGCCACTACTGTGGTAGTCGAAAAATCAGGGTAGGGACTCTTTTGGCCAAAACACACAATTTTTAAATTATTTCAACTCAAAAACACCTCACCAACACCTTTATAACTCTATAAAATCATTTCATCAATTCCAAATACCAGAAAACTAGTCTTAAAACCCGAAATCAAATCGAGTTAGTTTTGACTTTCTCGACTTAGATCTGTTTTTCATACAACTTCGAGTCTCTAAACAACTACTACAAAGCCCTTCTTATCTTATAAAACCTGTGAACACCAAGAAAACTAATTTTGATGGCTGGAAATGCAGTGAACAACAACTCTCTCTCATTACTAGAATCCGACAACCCTTCTTTCTCTTCTCTTTTTATCTAGGAACTAAAAAATAACACAAAAAAACTTATGTATTAAAAGTGATTTTTTAAAATTTAAAGGGATTTGGATTGTATAAATTGCATTATATTTAAAAATTGAGGATCTAAATATATTTTTCATGTAATTTATAACAATCTGATATCTTTTTGGTTTTGAATTTTTTTATATTTTAATTCTTCATTAACTAAAATTAAAAAATAATACAAAATAAAAATTAAAGATCAAATTAAATTATTAAAAAATAAATAGAAAATCCACGGTGTCAAGTGAGTGCGTAAACAATGCCCCTGTAGTCTTCTATAATAATAATAATTCAAAAAATTTATCCAGAGATAGAGATATTAACCCACAAACACTCTCCCCGAAGTCCGAAATCAGAGCACAAGGACTGAACTTATAAAAACCCAGAACCCCAACAGTAAACCAGGAAAAAAGCAGAAATGGAAACCGGTCAGCCAAGCGGGACTCTCTCAGGAGACGATCTTTCCTCTCTGTCATCAACCCCGGCAACCACCATCTCACAGTGGTCCTTCGCTATCTCACGGCGGTACCAACACTTTCTTGACAAAACGGTCCCTCACATCCTCTACCGTTGGATCTCCTGCTTAGTCGTGGTATTGATTTATGCAATCCGCGTCTACCTTGTTCAAGGCTTCTACATAGTGACATACGGTCTTGGTATTTACTTGCTTAATCTCTTGATTGGCTTTTTGTCCCCCCAAATTGACCCTGAGATCCATGATGGCCCCACTCTTCCTACTCGCGGATCCGATGAGTTTCGTCCTTTCGTTCGCCGGTTGCCCGAATTCAAGTTCTGGTAAGGCAGCATCCAATTCGTTATTTTGTTTTGACTTTTTCATTTTGACCGTTTCTAGGGTTTCTTGATTTGTAGTGAAATTGCTTTTTTTTTTTTATGAGAAATGTTAAATAATTGGATAATTTATTTTTTTGGGTAGTGTTTAACGAAAGCGGAAGGTTCATGTGGGATGGAATTACTGAATTTGATTGGAATTATGAATGTAGGTATTCAATTACGAAGGCGTGTTGTATTGCCTTTGTAATGACATTTTTCTTCGTGTTTGATGTGCCGGTGTTTTGGCCGATATTACTTATTTACTGGGTCATGCTATTCCTTCTTACTATGAGGAGACAGATTTCCCATATGATCAAGTATAGATATGTTCCATTCTCTACTGGTAAACAGGTATCATTGTACCTGACATTCTGTTTTATTTATTTATTTTTAATTTTTTTGCGGCAGTGATTGTTTGGTTTTAATTCTGGTTATTTGCTCTTGTTTATCAGCGATATGATGGAAAGAAGGGACCTTCCACCGAAACTGCTGATCTATCTAAGGAATGAATTTAATAGGTAGTCTGAAACTAATGTGTGCATGTTTGTTATTTGTTTTGTTAAAGTTGTTTGAGTACACGCAGTCTGATTGCTTTTGGCTATATTATGTTGACAGGCTGAGCGTTTTGAAGGCTATGGTGGTTGTAGAATTGTTTTGAAGACCAATTTTGGTTCATTCAATGATTGTTTCTTCGTACTAAGACTCCCATATATTACTCAGCTAGCTTGGCCTGTGGAAAGCCAAGTGGTTCATGATGCTCCTTTTTCACAAGGATTACTTTTGTATAGAAGTGGGCATGCCGCATTTCTTTTGCTAAATTATTACTTTACTGACTTGTAGTCTACTGAGGGACATGCCAGTCGGTGCATTAGGATTATGCTTAGTCTAGTTATAAATTGTTCGTTTCTCATCAATGGAAAATACCATTTTTCACCCAGTGATGCCTTTTTACCTGAGATAATTGCCCTTTTTCATGTTCTTCTGAATCATACCTTTCTATACTAATGATGCTGCAAGGGTGCATGTTTATACTAGTTTCAATTGACCTTGTAAAATCCTTGTATTGGGATTGGAGTTGATGCTGTCAGTGGTTTGAGCATGCACAAAGTTCCGAGTTTTGGCAGGTGGTTTCCATGTTCAGGTACTTTTAGAGAAGCTTGCTTGAATGTAACCTGTGTACTTGCTGGCCAGTGGTGATGCAGATTGAGAACATTGTATAACATATTGCTAAAGAATAATGCTAATTTATCATGGAAGTGTCGGAGTGAATAGCACTTGGCTGGAGACATGGCAGAGCTTGAATTGAGCACAACTTTGTGATTTCATTTGTGGTATTTGTGATCAAACATTTGTGACAAATATAGCCTTTTTCATTGCAAAATAGATGTTAAAGCGAGAATAGACAAGATTGTTAGGCTGCCTATTTTACTTGGTACTCTGACTAATCATCTAATGTAAGTGTTGGTGCAGATGTAGTTCTCTCAATGGATACAACTTCATTACAAGTACAGTAACCGATTACCAGATATAACATGCCCTAATTCATTCTCATCAGGGTGTTGCAAGGAGTTCATTTTAGACAACAGGTGTTCTACAAACTCCACGGTTTGAGCATTAGCAGTTTATATTTTCCTTATTTCGGTATGATGTGCTTAATTGACTTTTATATGTACTGGTCTCATGATATCAAACACAAACATTGGCATCCTGCTTGATCTGCGCATCCTTCATCAAAGCACCACTTGCCATTTGAAATCATAGGACAAAGGAAATAGTGGTGATGTCATTTGGAGCAATCATTGACGTTTTTCATTGAAATATAGCATAAAGTACGTCTGTCCTTGGCCATTGTTAGATTTGGGTTTTATAAGTTTTTCATTAGTGCCCGCATTACAATTCTGCAGAAATTTAGCATTCAATTAATATACCGAGTTGAAGGCTATTACGCAATTTGGAATCGTACTTTTGAAGTTGAACGCTTCTGTGATAACCTCCCAACAAGCATCCAGAGCTACGACGGAAGTGCATTACCGTCGTGTAGGTGGGAGCCTAAATCTTTCCCATGAGTTGTGGATTTCATCGGATTGTCTTCTGGACATGATGCTTGAGAGTAAATCTGTCAGTCAAGCTGGGGGGGGGGGTTTAGATATTGTACAGAAAAACCCCTTTTCCTTGTCTGAAAACCTTGATTCAGATTACTGCAACTCAACAAAAATAATAATAAAAAAGAGAATCAAGAAATCAGCATTAAAATTATGATATTGGTCTGTTATAAGCATAAACTCCGTAGAAGGCCTGTGCCAAGTAGTAACAGCACGACAGCCGCAAACAATTAGACGATCGCCCAGGGATTACTGAAATAATTATGTTTCAGACTTGCTCGCCAAGTGTTTCACTTGTGGTTGTAATATTGGTGTACATCCTCGGGCAATCGGGAGAGGTAACTGTCATTTATGTCGGAAACCACCTCTTGACAGAGTTGGTTGAAGAGGTGTGCAACATCAGCGTCACTGCCAAGCCAATGCTCAATTAAGGAGGTACGCTATATCCTCAGGGCAGCTAATCAAGTTGCCCATGAAGATCACATACGAGGTAATTTCATTGCCCCAGTCAATATGGCATTGCTCTAATGCAATAAGATTGAGGAAAAGTGATTTAGTACCGTCATGAATCAAGAGACGAGGAACTGGGAGAACCCCTTTCTTAAATTTTATATCCCAGAATCGATCAGTCTTCCGTTTCCTGAGCTTGATACCAGCCTCTCTGATCTCTGTGACAAAATGGATTAATTGCTAGCGTCGCTTATCAGCAACACGATTAGCTTCCGACCACCGCCTGATCCAATTTCTGGGCACAGGTTTAGGCCCTGTTCGCAACAGACTTCTCCGATAAACATCAAGCCAATGCAGGCCTCCTTGATCAGACAAGGGGTCAAAAGTAGTGGCATGTCCCAAAGAGGACTCCTATCTGTTCCTATCACTTTTAGTCAGCGGCTCATATGTTGGCATCAATAGATCGAAGAATAGGAGTGCGCGATGGGCTTCTAATCCTTTCTGATCAGGATTATTAAACTAAAGTCCCAGACTCCGAGTAGTCGATCAAGTACGAAGAGTGGAAGCTGGTTCCGTAGCATTATCATGAGCATGTTTGGCTCTATGATTGAACTTGTTTTTGATCGAATTTCAATTTTTTTTTTGTTAAAATTGAGTGCGGTTTGTACTTTTTGGATCGTTTTGATGTGCTGATATCAAAAATGATTTTTAAAAAATAAAAAAAAATTATTGACATGTATTTCGGCACGAAAAGCTATATTAAAAATAACCACTACCACACTGCCAAATACCCTCCATATCTTTCTGAATAGAATGCATCGAACCACGCATTGCAAAAACAGGATCATTTCTAGGATTTTTTTTTTTGTAAGAACATATAACATTCCTTACCATTAACCATAAAACCCTCCAGCTATCTCATATACATAGATATCTTCCTCTAATTCTCCATGTTAGAATATAGTCTTGATATCAAGTTGCTCTGACTTCAAGTCTTGAATAGAAACCAAAGACAATATAATTCTAATTTGAGAGCTTTTTAATGTCGTGCTTTCTTGTAGATGGTGGAAAGTCTATTAGAATTATATTATAATTCTAATATATAGCCTTAATTTCATATTGCAATTAAAATTCATATAGAAACCAAATGCTATATTTTATCAGGAGTTAGAAACATATTCGAGGCTTTTTTCATGGGCTCAAAGTTGAAACCGAAGTGATTTTTTTTCATTGGCTCAATGTCAAAACCTCCATAGTTTTTTTTTTTTTTCATGGGATTAACAAAACCTAAGTGACCTTTTTCACTGGCTCAAGGTCCAAACCTACACGATATTTTTTATGGGATTAAGATTAAAACCTAAACACAAGAGCTCGCATAAAAGCTCACAACCGAATACCCAAGTGCTTTTTACCACTTACATTTAACAAGATTTTTCACTCACAAATAATGAAAACACCACTCACTGAAAAGAGTAATAATCAAATAGTAAGCTCAAAGCAGTCAGAATATAATTCTCAAGATAGTAATCATTATTCAATGGTTACAGCAAGTTGTTAGGATGAAAGGTAAGATTTATAACTCAAATCTCATGTTTTTATTTTTAAAAAATACACTTGCGATAGCTAAACAAGAATAGTGAAAAACTATATATACAATACAACGATAATCATGCATGGAATTAGAAACGAACATGAACAGCTCGCTTGATTGTCCTTTCGGTAAACTTAGACCAAGAAGGATAAGCGTCGTCTATTCAGCTCGATAAATCAACACGGAATCTCACCAATCATCCAGCTTTACACCTTCAATCACCTTCCCTTCTTGTTTTGCTTCAGCCAAGTTAGGTTTAGCATTGTTCTCGCCATTCTTGACTGGGTAAGAAGATTCCATTGCAATTCCACATCTGCCAGTGTATGTGTCGCCGACGTTACGCTGCATCTTGATGTATCCATGCTCCCCCCATTCTGTGCCCCATGAGTTCCTAACAAGCCAGTAATCCAAGCCATTCTCCGAGGCATATCCAACAACAACCACACCATGGTCTAGGGCTGTCCCACATTCACCGGTGAACACTCCCTGAGTAGATCAAAAGAGAACGAAAAGGTTCACAAATCAAAAGTATTCCAAATTGACGTGTTAAGAGCAAGATGAGGCACGAAGATTAAAGAATGAGTCGACTTACAGACTGGTAGAATTGTAAAGCCATGCCACTGGCTTCAATGGCGACGCTAACTGGCTGATGAGCCACAGCTTTCTGCAATGCTTTCTCATCGTACGGCAAAACATCCTCAAACCCATCAATGCTAACAGCCTTAGTTTTCATCTGCGAAGATCCAAAACAGGCAAGAACCCCAAGAGCGTGAACCACAAAACCCAACAATCTGGTGTTGATTATAATTTAAATGTGCATTTATATACGATACTGACCTTGTCTTTGTCACATTTATCATCATCTCCTACGTACGGATAGTCCTTTTCGGTGTCCAGGCCGCCGTTATTGATAATGAATTGGAATGCATAGTCCATGAGGCCTCCATTGCAGCCTGCGTTATAGGTCCTGTCACAATCTACAAGTTCTTGCTCTGATAGAGAGATTAACTCCCCCGTTACTATCTGGTTTATTCCTTCCACAGCAGCAACTGTTGAAAAAGCCCAGCAACTACCTGCATCGGCAATATCATTAGAGTTTTAGGCCTAGCCCAACTCTAACAAGAGTGGAGGCAAGTGGCAAACTTGCTGACTTTGCCTCGAAACTGGGCCATAACTCATAATTTTATAGATATTATTTGGGTTGTGATAAGGATGGACTGGCCCATTTCATGTGATTTGTCTATTCAGTGACGACATTTTGCAAGTTGAACGGAAACGAGACGCCCTGTGCCACCCAAAAGGTGCAAAAACTACCATTTTGCAAGTCTAGAAAGATAACTACCAGCTCCTGCTAATTCAAGAACACTATTTTCTTTCTTATGAGAAATTAAACGATGCTGCTGTGCTCAACACCATATGACATCTTCAATCCAAACATCGAGAGTTCAAACAGCAAAATGCTTGGTTTTAGAATCCAGATGAGCATGGGTGGACGATTATCATTGTAAGTAGGCCAAGACACCTCCCCCCTTGTACTGAAAATTATATTTATTACAACGAAAAACTAGCCCAGTTGTTGGTTGTTTTTTTTTTTAAAAAAAAACAGTTTGATTGTTTCAGGAAACAAAAGGAAATGAATTATTACCACAACTTCCTTGATCTTTGATCGGGTTAACTGCTCCTTTTGCTCTCCAATCCACGGATTCCGGCAGCTTGTCACCAGCCTTGAAAGCATATCTTTCACTCGGGCTTTTAGACTTCATTAATCTACGCTTAGCGTCACTCCTCGTGCCCAGAAACATGGCACGGTACTCTTCATTGGTAAGATCTGCAAACTTAGTCAACCCAACTTTGTACGTATGGTTTTGGGAGTTATGTTCATCAATGAACCTCCAATTATTCTTAAAGGTTTCAAACCTCTCTGCTTCCTCTCCTAGCCTGTTGTATGCTTTACCATGCTTTGCAAGCCACCATTTGTACATGCTCATCACCTCATCATCGCTTCTCCAGCTTGATCGATCATGGTTTAGTCGATTGTCATTAGAGGTAAGAATTGACATGTCCAAGGCAGATGACATGGTGGTGAAGAGAAGGAAGAGAAGGGCTGATATGGCAAGCGCCATGCTTGGTTTGAGAAGAGAGCGATGGTGGATGGAGAGAGTAGTTGTGAAGAGGAGGAGAGAGCTCTGTGAGTTTTATAAAGGCAATGAAATGATGCATGATCGAGAGTAAAACTGTCACATAGAAGTCTTCTTACAAGATAAAAGACCAATCCGAGCCCTTCGGTTGGCGATCAGTAGCAGTAAATCTTTCTACCTTAAAAGTCCCTTGGTCATCGCATATTAGGTTTTGCCAAATTGAGTCATCTTCAGAGGTTGCTTAGAGGCATGGTTTTCTCTTACCAGACAGTCAATGCGCAACAAGGCTCCCGAGAATTTGGTAGATACATAACATCCACTTGCTTGAGACAATTAACCTAAATTCTATTTTCATCTTCTCATATACGCAAAAAAACTCCCCTTATCCATTGACAGAAGAAGACGATGAAGAGGCTGCTCGATCTGTACAAGTTCCTTGCTTCTTCGGCCACAGATTTCAACGGTCTAAAATATAAAACAATAAATTTTATCCTCTCTTCTGTATTGTTGGTGTAGCTAACGGTCCAAATCACCTATCAAACAATCCTTGCGCTGCTGAGTCTTGGTCACAGCCATATTCCACCAAGCCATCAAGTAAAATTGTGCTTTATTCAAATTTCGGTGCAAGATACTATAATTTAAACACAATTATTGCATTCCCTTGATGGAATACTATCATTTCTTGTCATATTCGGCAAACCAATTTCCGATTTGGCCAAAATCTTTGACGTTCAGGCCATTATTTTGTATATTCAAAATAGGCGAAGTACACGGTCCATTATCATCTTTGCAAGCAATGAAAGAATTACAACGGGTTTCATTTCTGCTGAATCCAACAGCTACACAGACTCTATATTCCTATTTAGAAGATTTGTATATATAATTTGACACATATCAGACACAAGATCCTGGCATTTCTTGGCAGCAGAGGTAAGGAGCCTATGATGGCATACCTTTCCCACAGAATATCAACCAATCAACATGCAGGACCAAAAAAAAAAAAAAGAGGAAAGGAAAGCAAAATAATGTGAAACAGTGGTGGACTCAAACTCGGACGAAAAATTTCAACTGGCATTAGCTCTAATGAACTTTTTTTTCAGATGGAACTGCCACCCACCTGGTAATTAAGATCATTTGCCTTTTGCTTTATCAATGAAATCTCTTCATGCTGAAGGCCAGCAGTCTCAAATTCACAAGGCAGTATCTCTGATTTGTCCTTATCAATTTTGTTCAGAATGCCTTTTAGAAACCTGTGTCTCCACCAACTTTGCTTCATGCTTTCTCTTACTTCTGCGTTTTGATCGGGGTGATCGAGTCTTTGGAGAATGCTTAATAGTCTGCTCTTGGTTAATTGTTAACTTTTTGTTGGAAGGGAGTTCAGGAGGAGCATCTGGCCATGGTGTTCGTTTTGATGGCACAGTAATTTCCAACGGTGGGTCAATTATCCATCTGTAAGAAGACATGGTAGAATTAAGCTTTCTGGAAATTAACCCAGTTGCCAAATTGGTAAGAGAAGATAACAACCATCTGTCTGCAGCACAAATGAATACAACTGATTCTTGTTGAAAATACCATGTTGAAAATAACTAATGGGAGAAGGAAGGGATCTCTTACATTACATTACTCTCCTAAGAGAGGGCTTGAATTTGTACTAGTTACATGCATACACCTAGGAGAACTAAAAGACACTTTGAATGAAAACTTCAAAATTAATTCCAACACTCCCCCCTGTAATTATGTTACTCTCCTAAGAGAGGAAGCCATAGACCTGGACTTAGATTTACAATACTATTAACACATATTTATACTAGTCTAGGATAATTCAAGAGACTTAAAAGATAAATACATCTTTAATAGCTACATGCATACAACTAGGAGACACCTAGAAGAACTAAAAAAACACTTTGAAGCATATTACCTTGATTTTGGAGTATAAAGGACCACAACCTGATGGCCTAAGCAAGGAAAATTGCAATGCAAGGCCCAGCCTATTCTCATTAAGAGTCTAAGACCATCTTGAGCAATGCCCAGCCATACAAGCACAAATCATGAGGGTCAAAGTATTTTGATGAAATTCCCTCACTAATCATGAAAGCCTAAGCAAATGAGATTTAGGAAAAGAAGGAGAAGTTTTCAACATATCAAAAAGCACATGCAAATTATGAAAGCCTGTCTACAAAATAAATGAGGCAGGCCCTGCAGCTCCTGAAATTCTGAAGAAAATGGAATTTGCATCAACAACATATGCAACAGAGTTTGACATCTCTGATCCTCTGGGCCATTAAAGAAGAAAGAAAGGTGAGTGTCGGGCTTCAAAAATCTATTCATTACAATGAAGAAAAGGTCAATTCTTTCAGTGTTTCCCAAGTCCTCACCAACTAATATTGACCTCTTAGTGAGCTCAGGTACCACCAATCTCTTTCGGTAGCAATAAAAGATGCATGCCATCCATTTCATCTACATGTAACAAACGGTCTTTCCAAAGCTTATACTCCAGAAATCTAGTAGTTGTTCACATTTTCCAGTAGGCTTGAGTCTATTTTCTCACCCAAAAGCTAATGACTATTCTCTCTGTCCCATAGTGTCCAATTTGACTTTTCAGACAGTTTAAGAAAACTAAATTAAAACAGCGCCACCTCATTTTTTCCACGGATTTTCTACAACTACCCCTTAATTCTTTCAATAAGAAACAGTTCTACATAGAACTTTAAGGGTTATACCCCTTTAATTCTCTGGCTACATATGCATGTTGGGACAACTAAAAATAGTAAGATGGACGCTCTTTGTGGGATGAAGAGCGCAATGAATTACCTAAATTGTGGATAGAAAATATTTACTTTCCAAAAAATACAGAAACCTTACTTTAGCAACAGGGAGTTCATGAGATCATGAAATAATTGTGGTATGGTATCAATGGAACAATGCACCTGTAAGCATTGATAAGTGAATTTTTCATACAAATCAGCAACCCTAAAATGGTTCATCAACATTTGTTACACCAGCCAATATAAAACCAAGAGTTAGCTAGTTCATCAACACCATTGACACAATATCAAGGAGGAGAGTTTTTCAGTATATCATGCAGGGATCCAATTTTCTTCTCTGTTTTATTTCTTTTGTTCCTGGTACATAATGTCATGCTATAGCACAGTTCCATGAACCGAAAACATGCTACCTAAGATGCATAAGTTCAAGACATGCCAACAACTGTCTTGGGGGACAGGAGTCGCAGTTCAACCTATCATCCAGCAATTTCTTTTCTTCCTTTTTTTCTTTTCTCTGTTTTTTCCTTTTTTTAAAAAAATATCCTTACCTGCTACGACACTTGGGGCAGAACTTGATGACTAACTGTAGCCTCAAAAGTACACAGGAGCAGTACAATAGTAGTTCACACAAGAATTCTTATCTATATGCTCCTACAATTAAAATGATAGGCAATGCTAAAGATAATGAAAACTTACTCCAATAGCTATTATCTAATCAAGATAGGAAGCGCAATGCAATACTGAAGATTTTAGCAATACAAGGGAAAAAAAGAGAAACTCACCCTGGAGGGAATTTGCTATCAGCACGAGCTTCAGCACGAAGCCACCACAGCAAAACTTGTCTCCCACAGCTCCCAAGTGGCTCTACCATTGAAGGATCCTTCAGCAAAGCTAAAGGACTCTCTATATTCTCATCAACCAAATCAAGATCCTTAACCCATTCAGGCTTATCCTGAGCTTCCTTCAAAAGCAATCTTGAATTCAACACAAACCCAGCCCACTCAAGCTTCCTAGGCAACACTGTAGCTCTATCATCGATATAAACGGCACTCTTCCCCTCATAAGGCAATGAATCAAACGTATGCCAACCAACCAATTTGTTAGAAGCATTACATGCTGGGCCCTGAACAGGCATTGCTGGATTAGACAAATTCGGTTTCACATCCTTCTCAGCCACAGCTGAAGACGACTCACCACCACCACCACCAGAATGAGCCAGAATCCCAACCGAAACCGCACCAAACCATTTCACATTTTGTATCTCATCAAATAGCTCCATACTATGCATGTTACTATCATCCGCAAACATTACTATTCCATCCATCATCTCCTCTCTCACAACTCTGCTCCACACCAACATAATTTACATTAATAATAATAATAATAATAATAAT
>Ga0325411_1002323_pt1 | contig 21456 bp, 16 predicted proteins | sample PopdelMetagenome_13_FD_206181 | JGI IMG/M metagenome (GOLD analysis project Ga0325411, IMG submission 206181) | Populus deltoides microbial communities from Bellville, Georgia, United States - Xylem-PdIQD-R4 | ecosystem: Host-associated > Plants > Phyllosphere > Stem > Wood/Secondary xylem...
TCTAGATTTATGTTGTATAACACTTGGTACAACAAATACTTGGCACTTTCATAGCCCATATTGTATGGTATAACCGACACCTGAGCTATGAAAGGAACTTGATTTGTTGTTAACATAAGTTATAATCATGAATGCCTAACAACATTTACAAGTATTAGCATTATTCGAATAAGATAACTAATGTAATCATGTTAACAATTTATAATCTGATTGGAACCTCCTTTGTGTGTGGTTTCCAATTGAATAAAAAGGGTTTATACTATACTTGTTTGAAATACCATTAATAGATCCTCTAACCTTGACATTTGTTGTTATCATTGTTTAATCCTTACGTTAATCTTCCATCTCAAAGTTCTCATCAACTTCTTCTTCTTCATCATCTTTATTATTATCATTATTAATAGTATTATTGGTATTATTATTATTACTACTATTATTACTATTACTATTACTATTATTATTATTATTATTATTATTATTATTATTATTATTATTATTATTATTACTACTATTGTTGTTGTATTATTGTTGTTTATAATTTATACAATTAACCTCCATGTGGTTCGACCCCGGTGTTGCCGAGTTATTTATTACTTCGACACTCTTGCACTTGGGAGAAGACATCAATCTTTTGGTCGTGTCACTATCTTTCTTTTCCTTCTTTTTTCTCCTCTCTTATTTATTGGCTCAAATAACCATCATTTTCTCTATATAAACTCTTTTTCTCCTTCTCTCTTTCTATTTTGGCAATTTCTTTATCCGCCTTTAAGTTTTATTCTTTCTTTTCTTTTTCCTCTATTTATAGAAAGGGAAGGGCTTCTAGAAGCTTTCTTAGGTGGATTGATCGACCCTTGGTTCATTGGAACAAATCCTAGTCATTAATATCATTTGTCCCGTCATAAAAATCATAATTGAGTGACCTCCTTCATCTTTCTTTTATAGCGATTTCAAATGTTTTTTTAGTATTGAGAGGGGCAGTGGTGAAAGAAATGATGACAAAGAAAGGAGTGAGGGCCTTTTGGTTGTGTCGGAGAGTGTGGATATAAGGATAAAGTGCAATCATTTAAGCATGAGAGAGGTGACACAACCAAAGAGTTGATGTCTTCTCCCAAGTATAGGAGTGTCGAAGTAATAAATAACCCAGTAAGACCGGGGTCAAACCACAGGGAGGTTAACTGTATAAACTATAAATAAAAAAATAGATAATAACAGAAAAGGAGTTGAAGAGAGATTTGAGATGTGATATTGATGTAAGGATTAAACAAGGATAAAATAATTGTCAAGGTTAAAGGATCCACTAATGGTATTTCAAACAAGTATAGTATAAACTCTTTTTATTACTCAACTGGAAACCACACACAAAGGAGGTTCCAATCAGATTATAAATTGTTAACATGATTACATTAGTTATCTTATTCGAATAATGCTAGTACTTGTAAATATTGTCTAGTATTCATGATTATAACTTATGTTAACAACAAATCAAATTCCTTTCATAGCGCAGGTGTCCATTATACCATACGGTTGGGCTATGAAAGTGCCAAGTATTTCTTGTACCAAGGAATATACAACATAAATCTAGATTAACCATCTAACAAGCAAAGTATTAAAAGTGAACAAGATAACAAATACAAAACATGTTAGTATCAAACATTAAAGTCCATATTAAGTTTATACTATACTTATTCTTACACCATTAGTGTAACCTTTTCACCTTGACATAATAAACTTAACTAAACATAATGAAAGAGAGAAACATAAATAAACAAGATAAAAACATAAATAAGATATAAGTTAACTAAGTAAAGGAAATGAAATGAAAAGCATAAACAAGAGATTAATGAAAGCAAAACTTAAGCATTACAAAAATATAAAGAGAGAGAGAGAGTAAGAACATGATCTTGATCTGAAAATCAAGATGCCTCAATGCATGGCAAATGCCTCATTTTATAGGCCAAAATTTGGAATGATTGATTTGATGCCTAATTGTTGAGTGGGTGACCACATCTTGACTTGGTGACAATCCTTATCTTCTTGTCTAAACAAAACGTCATTGCTAACGTCAGAATTTGAACAGATTATCTTCATGAAAGTTCTAGGAAATTGTCTCAGCTTTTCAAAAAAAAAAAAAGAATTGTTGCATTTGGACTTCTAGAACTCGAGATATGGGCTGAACACTAAACAGTGTCTGGGCTGTAGGACAGATTTAGACTTCTCTTTTGATGCTAAGATTTGGACTTTCAAATGGCAGAATTGAGTCTTGGACTCCCATGAATGTTTTAGGCCTATGTCTTAGCTTTCTAGCCATATAAACCAAACTGAAATCCAAGATCTACAGCTCTAGATATGAGCCAATGACTGAACAGTGTTCTAGTTTGGACTGAACCGGCATCTCTTTTCTAAGCTTAGCCCTCTCTTTGTCTTCTCAATTTCAGTAGTTGAACTCATCAATCAATCCTTTGATTTTTGTGATAGGCCTGTATTTAAAATGAGCATTTACCATAAATTAAAGTTATCTTATATTATCAGACTTGTTATTATAAAACATGCTTCAGTTAGGGAATTTAATGATACTTTAAGTGCAATATGATCAAGGTTGTCAAAAACGCTTTTTTGACACGACAAGGAACATACAATATAAACTTGAATCGTAAACTCAAATCGTAAAATCGCAAGTAAAATTTTTTAACTAAAAATCATAAAATCGCAAGTAAAATATTTTAACTAAAATCATAAAATCGCAAGTAAAATATTCTAAACAATACAAATATCCAAACATCTTAAAATACATAATTCAAATAAAATATCCTGCAATTCAATAAATCAATATATGCATCAATAATTACAAATATACATGTTGTATCCTGCAGTTCAATAAATGACGAGCATGCATGTTGTATATATGGAGACATTTTTTATGGGAAACTATTCTAGTGAGACAAAAAAAAAAGGCAATTATTCAGCACAGATTGCACTTTTGCAGGTACCACTTCAGTAATCAAATTCTCAGAAGCTGTACCATAAAGAAACACAGAACAAAATTGAATTTTTCAAGTATAGTTCTGATAAGATATCCATGAACTCACAATTTCTTGCAGCCAAATCATCACAAAAACAATTGCAATTACAATTACCGCGAGCAAGTTTTACCATGATTTCTCACAATTCTCAGAAGTTGTACCATAAATATGACATTGAATGACGTTATTCTATTACCACAAGCAAATTTTACAATCATTTATCATAATACTGTCAAAACAATTGCAATTACAATTACAATTAAGATGCCATCTAAAAACCTAAAAGCTCTTGCTAACCCATCAAGAAAAAAGAAAGAACTCTCTTCTTCCAAGTACAAATTTATCTGTTGCTGAAACTCCCTCAAAAGCTTAAACTTTCCAAATTATCTTCCTCTCCACCTATCCAACTCTAATCAAATATGGTTTTAATTCACAATTCAGGAACTTATTAAGTGCTAGGTTATATTCATTCAACAGAAGCACTGCAAAAGGCATTCCAAGACTAACCTATCCAGTAATACACAAAAAGCATAACTACTAACGTTTGGACTATTGAGTCTTACACCTAAATTACACAGATTCACACAAAACCAGCAATTACAACACATGAAACCAGCAATTACAACACATGAAACCAGCAAGCAAGAAATTACACAGATTTAGAGAATACCTAGAGAAATTACACCTAAATTCCCTTCACATTCAGTTTTCTATCAAAAATTCATATAATTAAGAAGCTTAGTTAAAGATAATGGAAAGTGACCTTGACAAGAGTGCAATCCTGGAATGCTTCGTTGTCTATGCAGAATTGCAGACTCTACAACACCAAAGCAAGCAAGATCAAACAGAGCATAGGTGAACATTACAAGAAATTACAACACACAGAAGTACAACATTGTTAGACAACTTCAATCGATGGTTAATCAATTCAATCGATGGTGAAAATTACAAGAAATTACAACACACAGAAGTACAAAATTACTAGCAGCAGTGCAGCACCACTTCCCCTCCGAGAAAATACCCAGAAGCAAACCAATTAATAGTAGAATACCCAGAAGATAAACACAAATTCACATAATACCCAAATAATTTTTGTCTCTAATCACCACCATTAGACAGAAAAAACAAAGCTTGGGATTGGAATAAATTATTATCTTCGTCTCGCCAAGAACGCTCCGGATCGGGGGAAAGTGATTTCTTAATCTGCTGGGGAAAGGGAAAACAGCCCAAACGAGAAAGGGAAAAGGGGAAGAGAGTCAGGGAGAGTGGGAGACAGGGACGAAAAGGGGAAGGGACTCTGAAGAGTGGGAGGGAGACAGAGGAGGCTGAGGAGCATTTCTAATTTTATGCATTTGTTGAAAGTTTTGGTGAACTCGTGAAAATGTTACGGTTTTAACGTTTTTTACGAGTTGACCCGTTTTTTAGCGAGTTTGACCGGGTTTGACCCGATTTTACTAGTTTTCGAGTTTTAACCTCGATTTTACTCGTTTTATGTGTTTTAACTCGTAAAATCGAACGATTTTACGAGTTAAAATGCATTTTTAACAACCATGAATATGATGATATAAAGCCTTGTCCGATTTTATGAGTTAAAATGCATTTTTAACAACCATGAATATAATGATATAAAGCCTTAATGAGAATGCACTTTTAAGTACTAATTAAGAGGGGTGGTGCAGCATAGAAAAAAGAAGAAGATAAGTTGGGCATGCACCAACGTATGCCTTTTTTTCATGTAAAACAATGGCGTTTTCCTAATGTTTTTTTTTCACATGAAACGACTTTTTTTTTAAGGAGGAATTTTTTAAAGTAGATCCTCAAAGTTTGCCGCTTTTTTCAGTTTAGTCCTTGTGTTTTTATTTTTTATTTTCTTGGCCAATTGGACATTTTCTCATAATTTCTTTCAATTCAGTCCTTATTTGCATATTTTCACAGGCCTCTCATTTCTTTGCTTTCTCTAATTTAGTCCTTGGATTTGTAAATTTTTTTTGCCAATTGTAACCATTTTTCTCATAATTGCTTTCAATTTTACTCCAAATTGAATATCTTTTATTTTTTTCTTTATTATTTGATTGATTGTTACTTTTTTTCCCTTGCTTTCCAAAAAAAAAAAAGAAAAATGCAACAATAAAAACCCTTGAAATATATTTTTCTTTTGCTGTTTTTACTGAGATTAGAGTAAAAGTGTGATTTTTGTTAAATATATTTTTCTTTTGCAGTTCATTTAAGTTTCAATATTTAATTTATTATGTAACTTAATATTAATAATTATGATAATTATAAATAAGAAAATTATTTATAGTTAAGTTATTAATTATTAATTATAATAATTATCAATAAAAATAGTTAGTTAGTTGAAGTGAATTTAAATTTTAATAGGTTTAATTAGAAGATTAGTTGTATACAATTTAAGTTTTAATATGATATCTTAACTTGATAGTTACGAATTTAATTTTGGAAATAAAATGACTTAAATAAATGTATTATTTTTCTAGTTATTCTTGAAACTGTTCTACTTTTTCAAAAAAACATTTGTTACTTAAAAAACACTCCTACATTTTGCCAAGCGCATCACATGTCATCTCTACATTGGCTCAGCCAGCTTTAAAACTCAAGTCAAGCTGAAGTCATGGTAGTTAATATTTAATAAATCAACCTTCGTGGGCTCCTCCACAGCCTCCTTGTAGCTCAGGCGGAGTGCACGGTGCGTTACGTCAACTGCACTTCCATTTTGGTGGAACAGAGAAAATTCAACATAAAATCTAACAGTCATCCAGAGACCAGGCAGAGAGAGAGAGATGAACAAAACGCATTCAAAGCTGTTGAAGATCGTTATCTCTCTCTTCGCCCTCAACTCCCTCTCTCTTTGCCTCTACTTCTCCTCTCACCACCACAATTCTAACAACAAACAAGAGGAATACCACTCTTCTCTAACGTCAAACGACCGTTCCCATACGGAAAACAACAGTAACAATAACAGTAACAGTAATAATGTCAATCTAAAAGCTTGGCCAATACTTCCTTCTTACCTTCCATGGACTCAAAACCCTAACAAAGTCACCGTCCGTTCATGCGAAGCTTACTTCGGAAACGGCTTTAGCCGCCGCATCGACGTGCTTTCGAGCGGCGGATGGTTCAGGTGCTTGTACAGCGAGACATTAAGGAGCTCGATATGCGAGGGAGGGAGTGTACGGATGGTTCCGGAGAGGATTAAAATGTCGAGAGGAGGTGAGAGGATCGAGGAGGTAATTGGTAGAAGTGAGGAGGAGGAGTTGCCGGATTTCGAAAACGGTGCGTTTGAGATTCTTGGATCGACAGCGAGATCTAAATGGCTTGTTGATGAAGGTTTCTTAGATGCGTTTGTTCCTGATGGGAGTGTAATGCGACACACCATGCGCGGGTTGATCCGATCGATTCGGGTTGTGGATAATAACAGCAAGGAGTTTCATTGCGATCTGGTAAATAATCTTATTCTTTTTTTAATTTTATTTAGGGCAAGTGATGTGGTGGAAGCGGATTGGAATGTTAATTGATTAAGTAATAAATGATCTATTTTGATCATTAATTTCGCTTATAGACTGACAGGAGTGGAAGGGAATTTAATGAAATATTTCATAAGAGGAAGACAAAATTGTTACTAAATAGAGGTGATAATAAGTTTATGTAGATTAAATTATGCGGTATGCTTGTCTCTTATTGATGGTAATTGGTCTATCTGCTTGCAGTGGATTGAGGAGCCAACCCTTTTGGTCACCAGATTTGAGTATGCAAATCTTTTTCATACTATCACAGATTGGTACAGTGCATATGTTGCTTCGAGAGTCACCGACTTGCCTTATCGACCTCACTTGATTTTTGTGGATGGTCACTCTAGAGTATGTTATGCTCTCTGTTTTACTTACATGATTTCTTGGCTCTTTTAAGATTATTGCATATGAGAGACTTTAATTAATTTTATGCTTAAATTGGTTTGTTTGGATTGTTTAGTATTGAATTTTATAGATCAGTGGAAGGGAGGACTGGAAGAGAGAGAGTTCTAGGTTTAGAGATGAATTACAGTGGAGTACTTCTCTATTTCTAATCAGTAATCAAATAATATCAACTCTTCTTCCTCAGGCATACATGGCATGTCTTTGATGGTGTGGAAGCGTTTAATCATCTTTCATAAATTTATGAAATGCTTAGTTAGTAGAACTGAGAAGTCAGTATCCAATTGCTTTTGTTCTTGGAAAGATTGAATTCAGCATGAGAAGGTTGATTTTCAAAGCATGCTTGAACAACCCTAGCCATTATTTGAATTTACACCACCATTTATATCACAAGCTGCCCACTCACCCCAATATCCAGATTGCCTCAACACCCCCCTTCCCAAACAAACCCTGTGGTTTTGCTATTTCATTCTAAAAATAAGTTCATTATTCTATTCCAAACATGCAATTAGTGGATCCAATTCTTTTTAATGAGTGATCAATAATCATGATTTCAGCAGGGGATACTCAAGCTGCCAAGAGTTTTTTTATCCCTTGCACTAGTCATCCTCTGCTTTGTGTTTCTCCGTCTGAAAATTTTCAAGTGCCCCATGGCCAGTCTTTTCAATCTTCTTGATGAGCTGGTCATCATGTTGTCTTTCTTGCTAGTGAAACATAATCAACTACAAGCAACAATTTCTCCTTATTTGAACGAAAATTGTAATGTGCAGTCACTTTGGACATTGTTTTTGCTCTGCTACTGTTCTGCGTAGTTGGGAAACATGACAGGGCTGGATGGTGGAAAAGTTTCACCTAACTGACCCAATGAAGGTCATGTTTAATTACTTTTATGAGCTCACCACCCTTACAAATTTGTTCTGCTGTTCTTGATCTAATTTGCATAGAATACTGATACATGCTTATGTTACCTGACCTGCTGATGATGACAAATTTCAGACACCCTTGGAAGGAACTTGGAAAGCGTTGTTTTCAAGCGTTAGATATGCTAAGGACTTTAGTGGCCCAGTTTGTCTTCGGCATGCTATTCTTGTCCCTTTGGGATATGAGACTGCACTCTTCAAGGGACTGACTGAAAAAATAAATTGTCAGGGAGCATCAGCGCATGATCTTTGGCAAAACCCTGATGACCAAAAAACTGCTCGATTGTCTGAGTTTGGAGAAATGATCAGGGCAGCTTTTGACTTCCCTGTCAGTAGACACAGAGCTGAAAAGCCATTTTCTGGGCATAATGTCCTCTTTGTCAGACGCGAAGATTATTTAGCCCATCCACGCCATGTTGGTAAAGTTGAATCAAGGCTAAGCAATGAACAAGAAGTTTTTGATTCATTGCAGACCTGGGTATCTAATCATTTGGAGTGCAAAGTGAATCTTATCAATGGATTGTTTGCTCATATGTCTATGAAGGAGCAAGTCCGAGCCGTTCAAGACGCTTCTGTTATCATTGGTGCTCATGGCGCAGGTCTCACTCACATCGTATCTGCAACACCAAAAACAATAATTCTGGAGATTATTAGTAGCTACTTTAGACGCCCACATTTTCAATTGATTGCTGAGTGGAAAGGGTTAGAGTATCATGCCATCAATCTTGATGGGTCACATGCGCATCCATCAGTTGTCATAGACAGGTTTAGCAGGATAATGAAAAGTCTTGGATGTTGAAATTCTTTTGGATACGTGTGAAATTGATCGATACTCATGGCAGCAGGGAATGGGAAAGAAGTGATGCGAAACTTTATTGATCTTCAGGAGTCTGCTTTTTAATGCCACATCCTCTCTTGCTGATATTAATTATTGCTTTCAACTCTTTCTTCACAACATTGTAATTTGTGGCTGATTGAAGATACCATGCCAAGATTGTACTGTGTGAGTTTCTTGCGGTCTGTGGTCATGTCAGGAGCACCTTAAGCAGTGGTACAGGACAGACAACATAGATGCTAGTCGTCTTTTGCCAGCCCCAAAAGTTTGATGGATGGCCATTGTTCAACTTCTTAGTCCGTACGAGGTGGATGTCTTGTGTTCTTTGGATATGGTACGTCATCCTGACACCGGTGATAATTATTCTCGTTAATGATATTTTGTATTAGGAAATGGACTTACAAGCCAGGCTTCGTTTATTTTAGGAGATTAGCTCATGATTGCTCACACGTACGACACAACTACATGTTGAACTACTACTGTATGATACCACCAGTTTCTGTTCCCTCTCACCTCTTATTTAAGGATAACCACATAATTAATTTGTGTATTTTTTTTTCTTATTTTGCTCTGTTCCGTCCTTTAACTTGTCAATTAAGTGCACGAACATATATGTTGTTGTTAAATGGAATAATTATAAAAAAAAACCTCATGTAGTTAAATGGAATAATTATAAGGAAAGTGATTTTCAGATGAGATTTTCTGTAATTATCCATTGTTAAATTATAAAATAGAAAACTAAGAGGTATCAAAGTTGCCTTGTGAGATGAGAGTTTTTTGGCACCTTATTATTTTTTTCTTTGTTTTTGGTTGTGATTTGTTTTTTTATGCATGCTTAAGGGAATCTTGCAAGGTAAGGAAATGTTGATTCGCTCTATTAATAATTGGCTTAACAAAATAAAATTTAATTTTATTAATTTAAAAAAATTAAAGCTTAGAGATTGAATCTAAAGCTTAAATGAATGTTGAATCCCTGTGTTTTCTCTAAAATTAGGGATCCATTTGCACTATCAAAAGCAAAGTTCATGATCGGTTCGGAAAAATAAATTAAAAATTTGTTGATGATGAGAAAGTAGACTCCGATAGCTTGGTGGAGTACTACCATTAAAAATAGGGATAATAGAAGCATCACAAGTGTGGATGGCGTTTGCCTGTCGAGAAGCACATGTTATGCCTCGTGCGAAGAATGAGAAGAGGACCGGTGTGCGGTAACGATGGCGCCTAGTCATACATAATTTATAGTGGTAGTAGTGCTCGTGATTTTTATTCCGTGCTTGATTTCGTTGCTTTTCTGATTTGCCTGTCGCGCACCATTATATCTACTCCATGTTGTGTGCACTCACCGGAGTGGGGGCTAGAAAAAATATAAGCTTATGAGGGGATTTTTTTAAATTGTTATTAAATGTGAAAGTATATTTATTTTGAATTTTTTTCTATTAAGATAATTTATCTTATTAATGTATCTTTTATTTGTCTTGACGAACATTTTTTTTTTTAACTAGAATCATTGTTTAAAAAAATTATTATTATTAAAGCTAGCTAACAAAAACTATTAAAATATTATGTTCATTTTTTATTATGTGTGATTGAAAGCTAAAACAAATCATAAATGTGAAAATCATATTTAAAATCTATTTACAAGTTTTAAGAATAAAAAATGATTTGAATTGAATTTTCATAAATAATTTATTATTAGTATTATTATTTTCATATTGGATATATAGTGATTGAAAAAAATATTAAAATTCAAATAAAAAATTATAATAGTATTTAAGAATTATGTCAAAACTGAAGAGTAAGTGAATTTGTCTAGTTTTTTTTTTCTGAAGGGCAACAAAAAAAAAACAATGGAGTCAGGCCTAATGCCTTGCTTTTATTATTATTATTATTATTACTATTACTATTATTAAGGAGGTACACTGACATGATCAAATAGTTGATGTTTTTTTTCAAGTGCAATAGTGTCAAAATAATAAATAATTCAGCAACGCCAGGATAAATCCAGAGGGAGGTTAAGAATACAAAACCACAAATAATAAAAGAAAAGGAGTTAAAGAGATCTAAAATATATGATATTAATGTAAATATTTAATAGAGATAAAATAATTGTTAACGTTAGAGAATAAACTAATGGTATTTTAAATAAGTATAGTTCAAACTATTTTTATTATTCAATTGGAAATCACACACAAAAGAGATTTCAATCGGATGATTTATCATTAATGATTCATTATAAGTTATTAACATTATCATATTAATTATCTTATTTGAGTGGCACCATGAATCTTAATTCATGGAACTAACTTATTTCAACAAATCAAGATCCTTTTATAGCAAAGGTGTTGGTTCTCCATACGGTAGGCTATGAAAGAATAAAATATTTGTTGTGCTAAGGATTATACACCACGAATTAAGACTCACAACTTAACAATGAGGGTATTAAAATTGATTAAGATAACAATTACAACATATTAATATCAAACTTTCTTGAATTTAAACAATAAAATCTATATTAAGTTTGTATTATACTTATCCTTGTACCATTAGTGTAACGTTTTCATCTTGACAAAAATAAACTTAACTAAATATAATTATTTGTGTGTGTTTACATGTATCTACAAGTAGATAAATGAGAGAGAAAAGGGAATATTATGCAAAGAGAATTCATGGATAAACTTTGTTTTATTGATGTGATGAGGACTTATACATTTACACATAGTATTTCTTTACATAATCATAATTTACAGGTCTAATTAGATCTTTTCCATTCATTATTGTTAACACAAATGCTCCTCATAAGAAATCTTTCTTTACCATATAGCAACCCTTACAGTTTAGAACCATTTGCTCTAGTCTTCACCCGGTAATGGCAGGATCTTTGAATTCTTTTAGTTGGACCTTTCTATCATATGCTCTAGCAATTATTTTCTAATACAATTGATGGTTTCAAATTATAGCTAACATGTTCTCACTGATCATGTTTAGTTGTTTATACAATATTTTAGCCCATTCAAATTTTTCCAACTCAAATCTCATTAGGAATCTCAGTGACGGTATTTCTACCTATAAAGGCATCACTGCCTCCATCTTGTATACTAGTGAGTAATATATAGCTCATATTGATGTCCTTACCACAATATAGTATGCATAAATAGAAAAGGAAAGTATCGCATACCAGTCTTAGTATATGACCACCATCTTCTAGATGATCTTGTTAATGTTTTTGTTTATTGTCTCATAACATCATTCATTTCAAACCTGTATGGAGAGAAGTTAGCGTATGTTTGACTTTTCACTTCTCATATAATTCTATAATCACTTTCTTATTGAAGGTATGAGCATTATGTCATTATTATTTTAGGTGAGCTATACTGGCAGATTAGATTTTTCTCAATAAATTATCACAATGCCAACTCCATTTCTAAATACATTTATTGTGCAATTGAAGTACATCATCCACCATTTATTTTCTACTGCCTTTTCCATTATTATGACATTTTCATCTAGGAAATCAAAGTTTAAAGGTCTATACTCATTAATGTCATTATTTACAAGGTGATCAGCAATTGCACTTTCTTTTACTACCTTTATCATCATATAGATAAAGTCACATAATATGCTAGTAACATTTGTCATCTTGCTATTTGGTTTGACATGTATGAGTTTTTAAAGATGCCCTTAAAAGAATCTATTTTTAGGATCAACCGTATAATACAATATATATTATCGAAGTTGTTTAGCGCTCCATACCAGACGACAACATAGCTTATCTAGCTAACTTCACTAAAACTCATAATCAGTGAACTTTTTATTAAGGTAATAAATGGCTTGCTTTTTTCTTCCAAAATTATCATGTTGGCCTAATACACAACTCATAGCCACTTCAGTCATGGTCAAATACAATATGAAGGTCTTCTAGGTATGGGTGGTACCAAAAAAGGTGATTTTTGCAAATACTTCTTAATCTTGTCAAAGGCTTCTTGGTAGTCTTCATCCTATATTCTAGGATTCTTATTTTAAAGTAACCAGAAGATTGGTTCACATGTAGTTGTCAGTTGAGAAATGAAAAGGGTTATATAATTCAGCTACCCTATAAAGCTTCTCATTTTTATTTTATTTTTTGGTCTCAGAAGCAAGCATGGCTTATATAGCCTTAATTTTGTTAGGATATATTTCAATTCCTCTATTGCTCATAATAAATCCTAGTATATTTCTAGACTTTACCCTAAATATGCATTATATAGGATTCAACTTCAATTAATATTTCCTCAGTCTTTCGAATAACTTCCTCAAATTTTGAACATGATCGTCTCCCTTTTTAAACTTAGCAATCATATTATCCATAGAAATTTTGATCTCTTTATACATCATATAATAAACAAAATATCATCATTGCTCGTTGTAGGTCACTTCAGTGTTCATCAACCCAAATGGCATGACTTTGTAACACAAAGTTCTCCAATAGGTAACAAATGTAGTATTTGTCCTTTTCATCCATCTTAATTTGATTGTACCTAAATTCATTTATAGTGGAATGAGTGGAGCCTTTGCAACATTATCCAAAAAGACATTTATATAGGGTTAATAGAAATCATCTATTGATATAAGTTTATTCAGATCTCTAAAGTCCACATATACCCTAATCTTGTTATTTTATTTAGGAACCTCTATGATGTTAGATACCCATTGGAGGTATTTAACCACTTTTTTAAAAAAAACCTAGCATCCTATTGTTTTTGCACTTCATTTTTAACCTTAACCAATATATCATACCTCATCCTTCTTATATTTTGTTTGATTGGCTTACATTCATCTATCAGTTACAGTTTATATACTACAATTTCTATGTCTAAATCTGGCATGTAAGCATATGACCATGCAAACATATTTGCATAATCATTTAACAAGGCTATCAAACTATTTCTCATATTTTTACATCAAAATCTCTATTTTCAATTTTCTTAATTCTACTCCGTGTCTATATTCACTAATTTTAACTCCTCTTTAGTGGGATTCCAGATACGTTTAGACTGTTTAAATAGCCTAACAAATTCTTTTACATAACCATCTTCCCAATCCTCTTCATCCATGTTGATTAAGCTTTCATCAAAGTTAGGCTAATTATTCTCAATCCAATGATTTGGTGTGTTTATGAAGGATTTCTTTTAGGATTTCTAACAGCAAAAAGTGTTTGGTGTAAATTGCATTGTAGTAGAAAAAACAAATATAGACAAGGAAAAGAAAAGGACACATTTAGATATAAAATACATGATCTCATTAAAACTTTATAAAACAGCTCAACATAATTAGCAACCTTTAACCAACATTTGAGCCATGATTGTTGGCAAGGTAAAAACAGAGCATATAAACAAAGCACGTAGAATTAATTACCTTAAAAAGATAGTTAGGAATTCTTAGACCTCCCAATTGTTAACCTTTTTCCCTTTATTCATCTTTTTTACAAGTGTTTTAGCTATTGAGGCATTTTATAGAGTATTTATGGTCAATTAAGGTAGCATCTCATGAGAATCCTCTTCAGCCCTATTGTCTTCATCATAAACCCTCTTTTTATCTTCTTCTAAGTTGTTACAATGGCATCATCAAAAACATTTCTCAAATTCTCTAACTTATCTTCAATTTGTATTATATAGATAGGTCGAGGAAAGGTCATATGAATGGATGAAATCTCCATTCCTTCCTCATTTGGCTTTTTTAGCTTAAACCATAAGGCAAACATTTGACCTACACATTTCATATTCATCACATTAATCCTCTTAGGCATCCATGTATTTATGTTATACTTAAAAGTCAACCCATGTTTCAAAAGGCATTTTATAGTCATTTTTGCAACCTTAGAAATTTTAGGTTTCTTTTTCATAGTATTTTTCGGTACCCACTCAACATTTATGATCTTGAAAGCGTGTACGTTCCCATCTTTATTTTCCTTTACCTCAAGTATAAGGAATGGACTCATTCTTCATCTTACATATGGTTTCATCATCTCTTACTGTGATCAGTCTTCCATTTACAACAAATTTTAGCCTTTCATGTAAATAAAACACTAAAGCCCTAACAGAGTGAGTTTGTGTTCTTCCTAGTAGATATTATAGGAGGGATAGATATCTAGTGCTTACAGAGTTAGTTGGAAAGGTTAGGGTTTGATGACTAGCTCAATATCATTATCTCTAATCATTTATACTAAAGAGTCATTATAAACCTTTGCCATCAATGTATTCGACCTTATATGGGATGCATCAGCAAGTAATCTATCCAATACATGACTTGGGAGAACATTTAAGGCCAATCCATTATTGATAGACACCTTATTTATCATATAATCCTTGCACTTTATTATGATATATAGTGGTTCGTTGTGTCTTGTACCTTGATGATCTAGCTCGTCTTTGGTGAAATACAAGTAGTTCATAGCTTGGGTCTACCCTATCAATTGCTTCATAGATTCCTGGGTGATGACTTATATAATATAAGCCTTATTCAAGACTTTTTATAATGCATTTTGGTGTATCTTAGAGCTCAAAATTAGTGACAACATGGAAATTCTAGTGGGAGTTTTTTGAAGTTGGTCTATCACACTATACTCATTATATTTCATTAATATTAGGAACTTAATGACTTTCTTTTTTGCTCACTAGTTTGTTGACCTAATCATTAATGACCAACTCTTCAACAACCTTCCTTGTTGATGTCCCTTGCTTATCCAATTTTTTTAGAGTGAAACATTTCTCAATTCTAGTTAATCCTTTTATTTTAACTTGAAAAGTCAGGGAGGGTCCCTCAGTATGAAAGGTGTAATCATAATTGTAAAGCAAAGCATTATAAATTTCATTGGTCGTACAATCAAGTTTTGTTAGAATAATCCTTAAGGGACCTTCCATGGTAGGTTAATGCCTACAAACTCCAGCATTCCCCTTTTAAGATGCCACCATGCCTATTTCAATATTAGCATTGTTGTTCCTTACTCTTTACATTCCTAAAGTCATCATGATTTTCATCTCCCAATGGAACTCCTCACATAAGTCAATGTCATGCCCAAATTGGTAATGGTATCTATAATATTTATTGAAATCTCTTATAGCTTGTGCCTTATATGGAGTTTGAAGTTAATCTATTTTTGCTAGAATTTTATAAAACTCATATATGGTTACTCTTAAGGTGCTCTCTTTCTTTTTCTCACTCTCAGTAGTGATTGCATTCATCCCTTCACTTTCATACGCATGATTTGAAAGTAGGTTAGAATTCATATTTGGCATTTCAATGAGGTATAAACGGTTTTTCTTAAAGGTAAAGCAGATGTCAATGTTATGACCTGCAACAGTAGCATGGTACTCATAAGTTTGTTCGAGTTTATACCATTATGGATACAATGGTTACAGGATGTCCAAAGAAAATAGGACAACCTAGCTAATATTGACTAGCCTTTTTTTACATTTTGTTTAAAGGCAAGGGTAATGATGATAGTTGCTCTTGGTTCCTTTAAATTTTTTTATGGAGTTGTTAAGTTTTTTTAACTTGAGTGTTCATTTGGGTGGGTTAGTTGTTTTGGTTGTTTTACTGTTTTTCAGGAAAAGGTGTTATGAATTTTAGGTTAGCTATAACTAAGATAGGTGTTTGGAAACTTGAATTATTATTATTTTCTAGATTTTTTTTCGTTTTCTTGTGTTTCTCACTCTCAACATTGTTGAATTATGTCTTTCTCATGTTTATAAAATATTATTTTTTTAGAAGAATCCATGATCTTTTTGGCCTTCACATCTTGCTTAATTCATTCAACCATAGTTATTGTGTGGATAGATTTTTTGGGTATTTGTCTTTCATATTCTACAGGCTTGATTTGTCAAGAGCTACATCCATATTAAACTTGTATTGGTTTATGAAGGTGTCTTCCAGCTCTTTCTATATCCTAACTTTAGTATTATCCAATCTTATATACCAACTGAAAGTAATGCCACTCAAACTTTCATAGAAAAAATATAGTAGCAGTTTTTCATCATGTACTTTAGCCATCTTATTGTAGTACATCATAAGATGAGTTATTGAGCATTGTGTACCGATATACTCAACAAACTTGTGCTCTTTAAACTTTTTTAGGATTACCATATTTAGGAATGAACATATTTTTGTTTTCTTCTTGGGATCATAAAGGTCCATCCACTTATTAGATTCAAAATGTTCTACCACTCTAACCTTTTAAGATTCATTAAGAGTCAGGTCTATGGTAGGAGGCGCTAGTTAGATGAAAGGAAAATGAAAAGGGAATTAACATAAAAGGGGTTGCTTGCATAGAAGGTGCTTGTTAGGTATTAGTTATAGGTTGTGCTTTAGTAGGAGCTTGTCATTGGCTGAAAATACCCTCCCTTGATAGGATAGATTGTAAAGCTCGTTTAAGTAGATAGGCGAGCCTTTAAAGGGGACCTATATTTCACTTAGAGCAGTAATTATGATAAATGAAGTTCATTAGTATTGTCATAACCTATTTTTAGGTTATTCCCAAAGTCATTTCTTTTTCTTAAAAAAAAAAACCCCAAAATAATGTCGTTTTGAACGACATTGTTCTCCTTCTTCCCCTACATGTGTAGAGGTAAGGGAGAAGGATATTCTTCAATCCTTTTTCTTGCTCTCTTTATCTCTCCCCCACTTTCCATAAAAACCCAACACAACCCATACCCACACATACCCTGCCACTATAATGAAGCAAAGAAAAGGGAAACATGCCCTGAGGCAGCTGCACACAACTATACCCCAGCCACCTTACCCTACACTTAGATAGGGGTAAGGTGGCCCTTTCCCCTACCCCTTATAAATACCTTGGGGGAACAAACGACAGGGAGGAAGGTGGATGAAACAAAAAAAACAAATGATAGAAGGAGAAAAAGAAAAAAAACAGAGGACAAGGAGAAACTTTTGGGGGGTGAATGGAGGTTTTTGAAAGGTTAAAAACAAAGAAGAAAAACAAGGAAAAGGAAAGAATGAGAGCAAGAACGGATAAAAAACCAGAAGCAAAAAATAGGAGAACCAGGAGATAAACAGAAGAAAAAAAGGAGTAATTACCACCGTCTGGAACCACAGCAGCTGCCACCATTCCTCTTAGTTGCCACCAACAGCACCGCTAGAGACAAAATGAGAAGAACAAAAAAAAAAAGGAGTAGAGATAACAAAACGCAGCAAGGAAGAAGAAGAAAACAGAAACCAGCATCAACCACTGTCTGCCACCATAGCAACACCATCGAGAACAGCCACCAGTATCACTATGAGCCATCAGCACTGCCAACGCCGCCAGGTCAATTTCCTTCTTCTTCTTCTTCTTCTTCTTCTTCTTTTTCTGCTCTCCGACCTCTAATGTTCTGCAAAGTGAAGAGTAAAGAGTGAAGAGTGAATTAATTCCCTCTCCACTATTCACGTTGCATGTGAACAGTGGAGAGTCGCTCTACTGTTCACTCAGACCAAAATGGTTAGGTCGGGTCCGGCTCAGTCCAAAAAAATTCAAAACAAATCCTTTTGGAAATTGATGATTTTCCCACTTATTTTTCTATCAATTTTGCTTAATATTGCTATGTATTTTTATACCATAAAAATATAAATTTGGTATTAAAATACTTGGTTTTCTTCAAAAGGTTGCAAAAAATTTATAAAACAAAAAAAAGTCTTGTTTTCGTGCATATGACCAACTATCTCAAAGAAAAATATCATATTGTATTTTCATACAAAAAAATTCAAAAATATGTGTTAGCATGCATTTTGGCTTTAATAATCAGTTTATTAAAGCCATGAGAACTAGGCCAATATTTCAAAAAATACCAAAAAATATTTTGTTTTCTTTTAGTATCTGGGATTACGAATTTATACATAAAACATATTCCTGATATTAAAAAGATAGTTCTTTTGTTGACATAGAACGGTTAAGCTTTACTCGATAAGATAAGGATCTCTTTATCGAGGAGAACTTTTCTTAAACCTTAGGCAAGCCAATAATTAGAAAACACGATAACGTCTTAGTTTTCATCAAACGATTAAACAATGCAGCTTACCTTAGGTAGAGTGTATTTGGGGTGATAATACATTTTCTTTATGCAACCAATCCCTGTACTCAATCTCTAAGACCAGTTAGGGTTTCTAGTTATCAAAATACTAGGTGGCAACTTTCATTCTCTCATTTCACTAATAAAAAACAAGAATTCATTGTCTTTCCCATTTTCCTGATTACCTGGACTTCAAACTAAAAAAGAGGACGATCACCACGACGCCGCACATGTGAGATAAGTGCATGTGCAGAAAAAAAAAAGGATATATTGGATATGGATTCGCCTTTCAAGTGTAATAAACAATTATCACTCATAGATTTGAAGAGCAAAAACCTAAAGTCGTTCTCATATATTTATGTTTATCACCTCCAATCTGGCAGGACTGCAATCACAACTGGTTGACTTAATAGTAGCTTGATTAGTATTTAAAAGTGCATTCTCATTAAGGCTTTATATCATCATATTGCACTAAAGTACTGTTAAATTACCTAACTAAAGCATGTTTTATAATAACAAGTCTGATAATATAATATATCTTTAATTTATGGTAAATGCTTGTTTTGAATGCAGGTATATCTCACAATTCAAAAGATTGATTGATGTGATTAACCATTGAAAGTGAAGAGACAAAAAAAGGACTACGCTAAGAGAAGAGATGCTGGTTCAATTCCAAACTGGAACACTATTTGGTTTTTTTATCATAACTGGAGTTGTAGAACTCAGATTTAGGTCCACTTTATATGGATGGAAAGATAAGATATAGACCTAAAACTTTCATGAAAAGTCTCAATTTTGCCCTTTTTAAGTTCAAATCTTAGCAACAATGGAGAAGTCGGAACCTGTCCTGCAGCTCAAACACTGTTCGGTTTTTAGCTCATAGCTTGAGTTCTAGAAGTCCAAATGAGCTTTGGTTTTTTTTTGTTGGAAAGCTGAGACAATTGCCTACAGCTTTCATGGAATAAAAGGCTCAAATTCTGATGTTAGCAATGACGTTTTGGCCAGCCAACAATATCAAAAATTTGCCAACAATATCAAGAACCACCAACCAATAATAACAAAAATCTGCCAACAATATCAAGACCCACTAGCCAAAAATGTCAAAAACTAGCCACCAAATCAATGGTTGCCTACCAATCAATAGTTCTGAATCTTAGCCTATAAAAGGAGGCATTTGCCATGTATTTAATCATATTATTTTTCAGATCAAAATCATCTTCTTGCTTTCTCTCTTTGTAATGTTCAAATTTTCTTTCATGCTATATTAATCTCTTGTTTATACCTTTTTCATTTCCTTTCCTATACTTAGTTAATTTATATCATAATCATGTTCTTATCTTGTTTATTTATGTTCTTCTTCTTCATTATGTTTAGCTAAGTTAGTTATGTCAAGGTGAAAAGGTTTTTCTAATGGTGTTAGAATAGGTATAATATAAACTCAACATGGACTTTAATGTTTATATCCAAGAAAGTTTGTTATTAGCATGTTTTATCTTTTTATCTTACTAATTCTTAATACCTTGCTTGGTAAATGGTTAATCTAGATTTGTGTTGTATAACACTTGGTACATTAAATGCTTGATCCTTCATAGTCTTCGGCCGACATCATTATTATTATAGGAACTTGATTTGTTGTTAACATAAGCTAGCAACATGAATGCCTGATGATATTTATAAGTATGGTGTTACTTAGATTAAATGATTAATATGATCATGTTAATACTTTATAATGAGCCATTAACGATAAATCATCCGATTGGAACCTCCTTTGTGTGTGGTTTCCAATTGAGTAATAAAAACAGTTTATATTATATTTATTTGAATACCATTAGTGGATCCTCTAACCTTGACATTTATTTTATCATTGTTTAATCCTTACATCAATATCACTTCCCAAAACTCTCTTCAACTCCTTTTCTGTTATTATTCTCTTCAAATCTTTCTCTTTATTTGTAATTTATACAATTCACTTCTCTGTGGTTCGACCCCGGTCTTGCCAGGTTATTTATTACTTCAACACTCCTGCACTTGGGATAAGACATCAACTCTTTGATCGTGTCAAGTTTTTGGCGCCGTTGCCGATGAGGTAAGTATTGTATAAATTTTATATTTCTTTTATTTTCTTTTGTTTTTCCTTTTATTTGTTTTTCTAATTTTGTTCTTTTTCTTTTTCTTTTTCTTTTTCTTTTCTTTTGCACTTGCATGAGAGTTTGGACACGTACATTAAGTGGTAGACTTTCTAGGAAATCCTCATTTTCTTTAGAAAATATGGCCGAAGAAGATAACCAGTCAATTCATAATAAGAATAATGAGAATAATCGTGTGAGAACACTTAAAGATCATATGAATCCAACAAGAACAAGTGCACCATCATATATAGTTTTTCCTCCTGATGCATCTCATTTTAATTTTAAGTCAGGTATTATTCAACTTTTATCCACTTTTCATGGCTTAGAATTAGAAAATCCATACTTGCATTTAAGAGAATTTGAAGAAGTTTGTAACACCTATAATGACTTAAATTGTAGCATGAACACCATCAACTTAAAGCTTTTTCCTTTTTCATTAAAAAATAAAGCTAAAACATAGCTACAAAATATTAGGTCAGGATCCATTCGTGCTTGGGATGAAATGCAACAACAATTTTTAAAGAAGTTTTTTCCGTCTCACAGAACAAACTCTTTCAAAAGACAAATCACCACTTTCACTCAAAAA
>Ga0325411_1002324_pt1 | contig 21455 bp, 23 predicted proteins | sample PopdelMetagenome_13_FD_206181 | JGI IMG/M metagenome (GOLD analysis project Ga0325411, IMG submission 206181) | Populus deltoides microbial communities from Bellville, Georgia, United States - Xylem-PdIQD-R4 | ecosystem: Host-associated > Plants > Phyllosphere > Stem > Wood/Secondary xylem...
TTGGGTTTAATTTATTTGAACTTTTAGTTAAGGTTTATTAATTTGGTTTTATTTGTTGGGTTTGATTTAATTATTGTTGGGTATTTTATTTAGTGAGCTATAAGCCCAAACGCTTGTTCTAGTTAGGGTTTTAGTATTTATATCCCACTTTTCTAAATGTTAAGGGACTTTTGATGATTAATGAAAATTTGCAGATTTTGCATATCTCCAATCCCCTTTCTTCTTTTTCTTTGCTTTCTCTATTTAGCTTTTTCTCTAAAAGATTATTTCTTTTCCCAGCTTTAATTCTTTTGTTTGTTGTCCTGCATCATCTTCTCTAGGCAAAATAAATTGTTATTTCATTTATTATAATATAATTCTTATCTACATAAAAATAAATAAACTCCAATAACAATAATTTAGGCAGTCTTGATAACTAAAATCTTGACTAGCATGGCGTTAGGTCTAAAATTGTTGAGGATTGTTTAGATTTGGATAACTGATTGGATCAAAATGACACAAAAACTTCAGGAGAAGTACCTACCCCAGTCTTATAGGAATAAACTCTTAGACCAATTGAACAATCTAAGACAAGGGAATAAGTCTATCAATGAGTATATAATGTAATTTAACGATTACATGATTAGATGTGCCATATGAGAGAGTGAAGCAATGACTTTGCGAAGATTTTGTAGAGGTTTAAATGATGATCTTAGAAGAGAAGTTGTATTTCAAGGTGTACCTACCCTTGACCAAGCTTATACCTTAGTTAAAGACTACAAGATGGTCACAAAGAAGAATCAGTAGAAGAATTGTCAGGACTCTTATAGTATCCCTATTAGGTTCCAATTTAGAAATAATAATTCTTTGTTAGGTGCTCCGCTCCACAGACTTAATCCTAGTAACTCACAACTTTACAAGAAAGATAAAGGCAAACGAGTTGTTAATGAAGTGTCTAAGGTGAGTTCTATGGTTAAGTGTACTAATTGTCTAGGTTTTGGCCATATCTGTTTAGATTGTACCTCTAAACTTTTAGTCATCCAAAAATATAAGGATCTAGGTAAAGAGGAATATTGTAGTGTTGAAGTGTATGAGCTTAATCTTGAGGATTTTAGTGACCTAGATGACGAGGATGTGCAAGAAGATGGACTTAACACAACGAGTCCACATGAGCTTGAGACTGAGGTTAAGAAAGAGTCTGATATGTCTGCTTTAATAGCAGAGGAAATTTTAGGGAACTCTTCAGTGAAATCGCCTATAGAGATGAGTATGGTCTTAGAAGAGCCTCATGATATTAGTCCTTCTAAACCACCTGATTCCTCATCCTACATGCTTGGTGTCCAACACATCATAAGTTTAGAGCAACATGTTGAGCTTCTTGACCCCTTACCACATGTATGTGACGAGAAAGATGAAGATAATCCTAGTTTACTTAATTATGTCAATACCATATCTACACAGGTTTCAAACAATGTTTGTCACATTCCACACCCTCAATCATTTAGTGTTCATAGTTACAAACCTGAGGAGCCTATAAAACACCTTCCTATATCTCCTCATGATAGAATGTTTAAGTCAGCTGAGTCGTTACCAAGCAGGGTTCATAATTTGCATATTGAGATCATGAAACAAATTCAAGCAAGTAATGAACAATACAAATTTCAAGCTGATTTACTTAAATATCATGATGCACTTAATGTTGAAGATTATTTCATGATACAGATTAGACCTGAACGGTGTCCTGGTGTCCTTTGGAAACCGATCATAAATTGCAAGTAAGTAGTACTAGACCATTCAAAGTATTGCAAATGATTAAATCAAATAATTATGTCATTAAATTGCCATTAAACTTTGATATTAGCTTTACTTTCAGCATGAAAGACCTTGGTATTTATAAAATACAACCTATCCCTGATGCTTCTTTTGATGCCCTTACTTCATTATCCATATCTTTGACACAAAAGGAACATATTAATGCTACTTTGAATGCACAAGTTATTTTTACCAGGGATGGTGAACTTCAACAAATCTTAGTATATGGGCTCGACAACCAGATTTAGACTACACTTGGATTATCAGAGAGACATCACAACAACTTGATCCTTATCTTTGAGAGTGTTATCGGAGTCTCCTTGGCCTATACTCGACGGGGTCGAGTTCTTCCAACCCCGAGAGAATTGATGGGGACGCCGAACCCGAAATATTATTTATGCACGCGAATGATCATAGACGATGAAGGATAGCCTAAACAATTGAGAGATTAGGTTTTAACTTATGTTTTGGGTTTAATTTATATGAACTTTTAGTTAAGGTTTATTAATTTGGTTTTATTTGTTGGGTTTGATTTAATTATTATTGGGTATTTTATTTAGTGGGCTATAAGCCCAAACGCTTGTTCTAGTTAAGATTTTAGTATTTATATCCCACTTTTCTAAATGTTAAGGGACTTTTGATGATTAATAAAAATTTACAGATTTTGCATATCTCCAATCCCCTTTGTTCTTTTTCTTTGCTTTCTCTTCTCAACTTCTTCTCTAAAACCTTCTTTCTTTTCCCAGCTTTAATTCTTTTGTTTGTTGTCCTGCATCATCTTCTCTAGGCAAAATAAATTGTTATTTCATTTATTATAATATAATTCTTATCTACATAAAAATAAATAAACTCCAATAACAATAATTTAGGCAGTCTTGATAACTAAAATCTTGACTAGCATGGCGTTAGGTCTAATAAGTATTTAGCTAAAATATAGATAATTCGATTAATTAATATTGTGAGTAAACTTCACGTGTCATGCTATGTTTGTGTGATTTTGTTTTGCGATGTTAAATTGGAAGATCATACAGCGACTACTTTCCTAAGGATAATAATGCTCAGTGACTAAAAAGTATTATCTGATCATTGCATGTTTATGATTTGATTTTCTTGATTGGCAGAATAGAATTCATCTACGGATGATCCAAGAGGGCGTGATTCAAATAAAAGTTAAAACTATAGTGATGTTTATTATTTATTTATTTATTTATTACTTTTGTTAAAAAAAAAACCCTAAAAAAGCTCAGAGTGCGTGTAATTCTGGCCCTGGAGTCGTTGAGTGGACGAGTGGTTTAAGAAGGGTGTTTCATGGATGCATGTTTGACACCTCTTTTGTTTTATGTCAGTGCTTGAGGACGTGGCTGAATAGCCACCTCTAAGGAACCCTGTCAAACTTGAAAGGGAATGGAGAGGAGATGTGAGAGAAGGGATCAATGATTTTCGCTCCCTTTAGGAGGACTGGAAGCAAAAAACAGATGGTTAGGAGTAGCGAGCAACCTTGGTCAATAGAGTTTTTTTTTTTTTGGCTTAGGTTTTGATTGTAGATTTTGGTTTAGTGGCTACCATTCTTGACTGCACTTTCTTTGTTTGATATCAGGTTTGGTGTTGATTGGTGAGAAAAAAAGCATGTTACCCCTGTAAGAGATCTTTTCCCCTGTAAGAGATCAAGACTAGCATGGCTAAGGTACAAATTAACCTTTTATTCTTATCTTTTCTTTAGTTTGGTTTGGTTTTTATGCCTATTTGTAATCATACTCAATCCCATGCCCCTTTTTCCTTCTCATTCTCATATCGTTTTTTCCTTTTAGGGCTTCAAAAAGCTAGAAGTCTCCACCGCCATTACCATGAGAACCAAGGTAACCCCAAAATATCTCCAACCTCATTTAAAATGGTGTACACTTGATTGCTTTGATTGGTCTCATTCAATTTTGGGTTTTTTATTTTTCAGTGGAAAAAGAAGTGTATGGGGAGATTAAAGGGAGCGTAGAAAGATATGGCAGAGGTTTAAGTACATTTTCGATTGTGGTCTTATTTTTTAGCCTGTTTTAAATCAAACGGTGGATTATATAGTTTTCTCTTATGTTTTGATTAATCAAATGGCGGGTTTTATATAGGCATTTGCAATCTAAATCTGATTTATCATATGTTCTACCTTTTCCTTTGATCCGTGAGAGAAAAGCTTCAGTTGTTGTAACAACTTTTGTAAATGGGCACTTTGCAGCAGTTGATGATGCTGTTTTTTAACGAAGCTTGATGTTGAAAGAGGTTTTGGGGATAAACATGGCATGCTGTCATCTCAAGAATCAAGAACTTTTGTAAATCTTGGTGCTGTGCTTAATATTTCCATGACTGGTCATGAATTTGATAAGGTTTCTTTTGATTTCTTTGTTTGGAGTGGAAAATATGTGGAATGCTTGCTTCTGTGAGTTAGAAAAATGGGCAGGGAGGGTGCAGTCACTTGTGGAAAGTTTTTTTTTTTATTTCTTTGATTTTTTTTTATTTCTTTGATTTTTTTTTTCATTGTCTTATGTTGGTTTTAGATTATTTCTCTTCTAACGTTTTGCTTTCTTTTTTCCCTTTGTCATGCATGTTTCTTTTCGGATGCTTGGGAGGGGGTTATGATTTGGTTTTTTATTTTTTAGGAAGGTCTCCTTCCTTCATTGATTGAAGGCTTTGTTACCGTGTTTTTGAGTTCTGGTCATGATTCAAGTATAATTAGAAAATTCCTTTTTATCACTTTTTTATGGTTTTTTTTCCTAGTTAAAATCTATTATCTTAACTGATTGGTTCATGGGCTTAGAAGGAGGTGGGTAGAAGTTGGCTTTGAATTTGGGTTCTGGGATTCTGTTTTTTGGGAAAGCCTTTATTATTTTTTGATCTGATATGCTTATCTCAGGGAAAAAAAAGGTTAGAGGTTGAGTTTTAGCGGGATTAGTTCTAGCTTTGGCTAGTTGTCTCCTTTTTCATACATGTGTTTTGTTTGTGAAAAAAAAACTATGGCTTTTTTGTAGGAGTCTACATCCTGTATTGATTGAGGGTTTTGTAAGAGATATGCTCTGATCATGTTTCTTCTGTTCTTTCTTTTTTTGACTGGTTAGAGTCTATTATCTTAATTGGTTGGTTATGAAACTAGGAAGGGATGGGTAGACGTTAGCTTGGGTTGGGATTTTAGGATTACATTTATGGGTTAGGCGGCCTTTGTCAGTTGTTGTTTGATGTGCTTGTCTCATAAAAAAAGTTATAGTTTGGATCTTAGCAGGGGGTGGCTTCCAGCCTTGGAAGGCTATCTCCATTCCATGTATGTGTGTTGTTTAAGTTCAAAAAAATAACAATCTCGCTATCCTCCTACCAGCTGTTACATAGTTAACGTAAGAGTTAATGAATATAAAATCTGAATTCTCTGTGGATGATGAAGTTTGTATAGGATCTCATGGCATTTTGATCGATGAGTTAGATTGCTAATATATTGTTGTCTATGTTGATTTTTTTAGGCTTGAATGTGCACTGTAGTTTTGGTTTTTTTAATTTAAGGGGCCTGTTTATGGCGATTTACTGTTCACTTATGATCTCTCTTTTTTTCTCCCGGATTAGGATACATTGCTTTGGTTTATTTCTGGTCTTTCCATAAGTGTTTTGGTTATTGCGGTTGATCTGTTTAGGTGAAGCATTTTCCTGGCAATCTGCTTTTGCTTATCCCACTTCACACAGATCATTCTTTTTTTCCCTTACCCGTACTTCCTTTTCAATTTCGTTGGCATTTCTTTTATGCCTTTTGTTGTGGTGGTGGTTCTTATTTATCTTTGCCAAGGAAAACTATGCTTGGATGATTGTTGCTGTTTATTCTTGCACTGTTTTTTTTTTTTTCTGGGTTCAGCTTTATTTGTTTACGAGTCAACTTGGGGTTTTCCGCTATTGTATTTTTAAACGGTGCGACATGAACGCTTTTGTATCTTTTGCTTAATAGATCAACTAACATGCAATCATTGTCTTTATTGCCTTGTATTGGAAACCTTGGCATCTCGTGCGACTTTTTTTCTTTAGCAACTTATAAAGCCTATTGTTCATCAATTGAAATTTTGAACGCTGCTGTCTCATTTGCATTTTCTTTTGATTTTTTTGTTGCCTTGTATCATTTTTCCGTTGCATGTGCCATTTGGTTCCTCGCATGGTTTCTTGCTTTATTTTTCCCTACTCTTTGGATTTTTTTTTTCCAGTTTAGTCTTTATGTTTACTGATTTACATCAGTTTTGGGATTGTTCAACGAACTCCCTGCTCCTCCTTAAGCTTTGAATTGAAATCACCCAGCGACGTATTCGTTTTTTTGGACTACCCTTATACCTGCGGCTTCGTTAGGTTAATGATTGCCCTCATTTAATCATTATTTCGGCACTAGACTTGTTAATTGTTGGCTTGTATTACACAACTTTTCTTTTCTATCTTCTTATGGTAAGTTTTCAAACTTTTTCTAACACTCCTTATTCCAATCCTTATTGGCCCTTATGCTTAAGATCTATTTTTTCCTTCTGTAGGTACACTGACCACACAGCCTTTCCAATGCTGAAGTGGTTTTATCTAGAAGTTTGACTTGCCTACAACTTGTGAACCCGCACTTCCTTGCTCTGCTTCCATCTTGACATCCCCCATTAAATGTTGCTCCATTTTGTGCACTGCATGTTCTTTATTCTTTTTGTGCTCCTCTTGCTGAAGTAGAATAAACATTGTTTATGTTACTCCAAAAATTTTATGCTGTCCTTTTGTTTTCATTTTAATGCTTTATTATCCTTGCGTTCTTTTAATTCAACATTATTGGTTCACTCTCTTAAATGGAGGGTGGCTATTCCTTTTTTTCCATGCATTGCCACCCATTTTGCCATTAACGAGCCCATGTATGATACTGAATTGTAATTTCATGCAGTATGCGAAAACTCCGACTAACATGAAATTTTAATTTAAGATGGAATGACATGAGTTTACTTGAAAATTTTAGCTTGATGCAATAATTAGTTTAAGAGTAATGCTTGATAGCATAATCTGGATGATAAAAATATTTTTGTATCAAAATCCGGGTTTGTGTACTATTTTATTTACTTATTTTTTTAAATATTTTTCAAACTAATTCATTCAGGACTCCCATCTATGATCATAATAATAGTTTCCTTAGAGCTTCCATTATTTTCAATCAAAATAAAACAATTATACACGGGGCTTGTACTGACGATTGATATCTTTTACTAGGGGTGTTTACGGTTCGGTTCGGTTTGATTTTTATCAAAAAAAATAACCAAACCGAATTTTTAAAAAAAAACCGAAACCGGTTCAAACCGAATTTTTTTTTAAAAAACCGAAACCGGTTCAAACCGACCGGTTTCGGTTCGGTTCGGTTTGGTTTTTTTGGTTTGGCTCGGTTTTGCTCGGTTTTTCCGGTTTTGGCTCGATTTTTTCGGTTTTGCTCGGTTTTGTTTCGGTTTGGCTCGGTTTTGTTTCGGTTTGGCTCGGTTTTTTTCTAAAATATTTTATTTAGAATTCTCTTCCATTTTTTCTAAATATTTTCACCCTAGGTTTTATAAAATTTCCTCCTTTAAGATAATTATTCTTGCCTAATTGGGAAGTTTACGTTATTTATTTATTACTAGTTAACATTTCTTGTACTAATTTTATTACTCTAAATTGATTTACTAGGGATATTTTCTCTTTTTTTTTTGGTTTTTATTCTTATAGAGGGTTTAGTTACATCCTAAAAATATTATTTTTATATTAGATAAATAAATATCTTAAAAAAATATTTTCACCTCTAAATCAAATCTTTATTTATTTCTATTCTCAAATAATTTATCTAGCACCGGGTAGTGTAGGTGTTGGATGGAGTGGAGAGTGAGCCTGTTTTTGTTCTTAAAGAGAGGAAGTTAAAAAATTTTAGGCTTTTTTATTTATTTATCTTAAGCTGGAAATGTCAAGGGTTTTATCCTTTTTTTTGCTTGGTTTTTTAAATTTTAGGAGTGTTTTTGGTGGGATAATTGTTGTGCGGGTTATTATTTTACGAGGGTCCTCCTGCCTGGTTCTTGTTGTGTGGCTCTTATGGTGTCTGCTGGGAGTGAAGAATTATCTATCTATTCATACTATTCAAAATGTTATAATATCTAAACTCTTCCATACTCATCTACGTTTTTGTATTGATTTCTCTAAAAATTCCACCACCTCTCTCTCTTAAAACATCATTATGTTCCCCTTTTTTTGAGTTTCAAATAAAATTTTATCAGATAAAAAAAAATTGATCAAATCATATTGAAAATGTATTTTTGGTATTTTTTTTTATATTTTCTTTTTCTTGAAGTATGATGAAAAAAGAAGGGTTAAAAATGAGTTAGTACAACACCCACTTTTGAAAGATGTAATGGCTAATGCATAGTAATTTTGGCTTCGAGACTCGCCGTACTTGAGGCATGAAACACCAACCTTTCCGTCATAAAACTTGGTGAAGGGGTTTTAGGCGTGGGTAGACTGAGAAAACCTTTTTTGCAATGAGAAAGACGTATTATTCCAAGTCTGGTAGTGGTTGTTAAGGTTTCTGGTTGGTTTTTTTTCTTAATCTCCACCATTAGTGGAAAATAATTGGTCACCCGTACCAGATTTATTGTCTAAACTCAATTTAATCCGAGTTTCCTTTTGTTGTTGGAGATCTGGTTCAGATTAAAAGGGTGGTGGCCGGTGTTTTTTTTTTTTAATTTGAAGGCAAAATTATAATACTTACTGTAAATCTTCTCAGTTATTCATCGGAATACAATAGAAATGTTGTAAATAATGTAAAATAAGAGTTAAATTGTGTTTTTTTAAAAATAATTTTTTAATTATTTTAATTTGTTAATATTAAAAATAAATTTTTTAATAAAAAATAATCTATATTATTATTTCAAACACCCCTAAAAAGCTCGCGTATACATTGTTACGTATGCAGCGGGGGCTCACAGCAGACAACATTAACCAGCATGTACGGAAGGTGCAGGTTTAGGAATCTACTCCCACCCTCACGTGAACGAATACAACCTTCCAAATCATCAGTCCCCACATACCCTCTCTCCGTACGCCACGTGGCACCGCGTTTTCCCTCTGAATTTGGATGGCGTTTACCGTTCTCCCTCTTCAATGGCTTATTCAATTTTTCTCGCTTCAACTATTACGACTCCTCCTCCTTCCTTGTCAACCATAAAACATAGCCAAACTCACCTCCCCTCTTTTCTCCAAAACTTTCCCGGTAGAGTGACAGGAAATAAAGACAGTTTCAGATAAGTTACATAAAAGTGACAAGAAAAATCTTTAGCGTGACTTTTTCTTCTTTTAATTTTTTTTTATTCTTCTTCTAATTTTAGATGGATTTAGCTCTCAATGCATCACTTATCGCAATTTCTCACTCGTAACAAGAAAACCAGCTCGATGGATCCGAAAAATCGAAGGAGGCCCAGGCTGGAGAGACGTAATGCGTTGAGGCACGTTGAGTACGATGCTACTTCGTCGTCTTCATCTCTAGACGATTCGTCGTCGTCTTTACTTAGTCAATCACTTGATTTACCGGATCGGACCAGCTTTCGAATAGAAGGAACCGAAGGTGAGTTCGATCGCATTTTTCGCAGCTTAGGCCTCTCTGGTCCCGAGGATTTCTCGATTCCGGAGGCGGCTTGGGAAGCTATGAAGGTCCGCTCCGCTTCCGATATTTTGCCCCGGTCCAGATTGTTCGGGTCGGACAGTCCGAAAGCAGCTGAAGAAGCTAAAGTGGTAGTTGAAGGGACCGAGAGTGAACTGCATGCTAGGGTTTTGAATAGTGTTAGAGTTAGGGATTCTTCTACCCAGTCGACTCAAAACGAGCCAGCTGAATTGAACAAGTTTCGTGATGCTGATAATCATTGTCTGCCAGTTGGAATTAAAGGGCTTAGGCCGCCGCTACTGAAGCCGCCACCGTCGATGACATTACCTGTGATTGATAAAGAGTGTTCAACTTGGGATTTATTTAGGGATTTTGCACCTGAAATTGATAGAGTGGTTAATAATAACATAGAATCCACTTATGATGATGGTGAAGAAGAAAAAGAAGAAAGAAGAGAGCAAGTGATTAATGCAGATGTTGATAACAAGAGAGAAGAAGAAGAGAATTTGTTGAGGATAGGTGAAACTGTGGTTTTATCAGAGTCGTGTTCGTTTTCCACGTCTAATGATGATGATTCATCTAGCAGTACAACAGAACCCATGTCGAATATTTCCCCCAATGGGAGGTTTAGAAGGGCTATTACCTATTGGGAAAAGGGTGAGCTACTCGGACGTGGCTCATTTGGATCGGTTTATGAAGGAATCTCTGAGTAAGTCTTGAATCGTTTCTCTTATTATTTTCTTATGATGTCTTCGTATTGTTATTTATGGTATTTAGAATCACCCGTTTCCAAATTTCTCATTGAGTTATCAAAAAATTGTAGCTTATTTTTACGTTATTGGCATTTGAAGAGGAAAGCTGTTCTTGTTTTCCGTTGCAATTCATGATTTTTAATGGTTGAATATCAAGTTTGTGGTTAGGAAGGGCGAACATGGTATGCTTTGTCTTTGCATATCAAAAGAAATGTTTTCATGTTTCTAATGGTTGTATATCTCCTCCAGCGATGGATTCTTTTTTGCTGTTAAGGAGGTTTCACTGCTTGATCAAGGAAGTAAGGGGAAACAAAGTATTTATCAACTTGAGCAGGTGAGATAAGCTTGATCTTATTTTATGGTGTTGCTATATTCTCTGCCCTTTGTTTACGAAAAATAAATTATCTTGGGATCTATAACTAAATTTTCCTCTTACCAAATGCTCTGTTTTTTTCTTCCTTACCTGATCATGCACTTTCCCTGTTTTTTTCAGGAGATTGCTCTTTTAAGTAGGTTTGAACATGAAAACATTGTTCAATATTACGGCACAGATAAGGTATTCTTGCTTTTATCTTAATCTGTTTCTATTTTTCACTAATCTGAAAAGTTTTTTCTTTCTTTGTCTCTCTCAAACAATTGAAATGTAGTTAGCTCTAGATTCAACTGAACAGCGAAAAAGGGTACATAATTACACACTGCCAACTCCAACTGGTTAAAACTGAGCTGGGTTGAGAATAATAGATTATACATATTCTGTAGCATGGCAAGTTTGCTAAATATCGTGAATTCACATTCTTAGAGACACCCTGTATATATATTTCATGACCTTTTCTCACTGCTTATCTTGACCAAGGTATTCTTATTTCCTTTTCTTTAGAAATTTGATGATCAATGTTGTTCCTTGTATCTGTTTTCACAGGATGAATCAAAACTGTATATCTTTCTTGAACTTGTCACTAAAGGCTCCCTTCAAAAACTCTATCAGAGATATAATCTTCGAGATTCCCAAGTTTCTTCGTATACAAGACAGATTTTGCATGGTTTGAAGTATCTTCATGATCAGAATGTGGTCCACAGGTGATATGAATGAATTGTTATGCCATGCATTATGAATTTAAATGTGATGTTATTAGTTGTTATGACATCTCTATTTTTTTTTTATCATGTTCACGTCAATGTTCTTTCATGACAATTGTTATATATATATATATATATATATTTTGCAAACTCCAAGAATCATTAGGTTTACTTGCCCAAGGAGGTGCAGTTTACCTTGCCCCAAAAAAGTGTTGTTTTTCACTCTGCTGTACCAAATTCTTTCTAACAACTTCTCCAATATAATACGCTGAATGCTGCTTTTCAAATCTAGTCCATTACTTTTTAGCACCTCAACCCTTAAACCGTGAACGGATTTTGCTTCTGGCCTCTGGGCACGTCAAGAAAGGGGAAGGGATCGTCATGCAAGAACTAGAAGAGGCTCCTCTAAGAGGCGGTCCTTCTTTTGATCGGTTGAGTCAATGAGGGCTTTCCGAGAGATTCTCATAGATCGGATGATCCCATGACCTATTCTCAGTTGGGGAATCTTCCTGCAACTAAGCTATTTGTCTGGCCATTCGCTTCTCTGTGGGCTCTTGGGAAAGAGAAATTTCATCGATATATCGATCGGCATTCCAGGAGTGCTGAATTAACTTTCAAGAGCATTAATGTTGCTGGAACTTTGTCTCAATTGCAACACTTAGGGGTGGTCGGCTTCTTGCATGATACTGCAGCTCCCTAAAATAATCCATTTAGATAATGTTTTTCAGCTCTTTTCCCTATTTAAACCTACACTCGAGGAAGATGTGTGAATTTAGGAGAAACAAGGAATGAGGTTAAATTTCTCATCAAAGACAAATTATGCTGGTGCAATATCAGATCCAAGGTGCGAAGTTAATGTCAATGCTAAATCTGCAGAATCTGGATCTTTACATGAAAGATCTGTATGACCATTGGGCTCGGGAATTTTTTCTAATTATTTCTTCTCATCTCTTGCTTTCATGCATAGGCTTGCCACATCAAGTGACAGCTTGTTTACTGATGCACTTTCTAGATCTTCCTTTTATTTTCTCCATTGATGTTCATTCAAGTTGACTTGAATTTAATATAAAATTGGCAATTGTTTTACATGTGAGCGCAGGCAAGTACAAACCACAATGCACTTCACATTTGATTTATTTCTTGCTGTCTCAATTATATATATATATATTTTTTTGTATTTTAGGGATATAAAATGTGCAAATTTATTGGTGGATGCAAATGGCTCTGTAAAACTTGCAGATTTTGGTTTGGCGAAGGTTTTATTTTCTTCCTCATATTTCAATCTTTTATCTTGTTTTCTATAGGCTTCATAAATGGCTGCAAACTTCTTTTCTAATAATCTTTGCCATTTCCTTTTTCAGGCAACAAAACTGAATGATGTTAAATCTTGCAAGGGGACTGCATTCTGGATGGCTCCCGAGGTGTGCACTTATAACTTTAGCTTCTGTGATGAATCTATCAGTGGCAGCATCGGACTTTGTAGATAATATATGATTTCTGTATGCTGTCATGAGTGGATGATTTAAAACACTGCTGTCTGATGCTTGTTGATAGATTTAGGGGCTTGCATGATTATCTAGCCTTACTTCAGGGTTGAAATATCGGAGAAAATTTTGACTTTTCATAACCCCCTAGAAGGGGAGCATCTTGGTCATCAACATTCTTTAGTGAAAGTGCAAGTCAATCAATTCACCACTTGCTTTTGCACCGCATCTAGACTAGAAATTGCAGGGAACATATGTTTTAGTGATGGGGCTTTGGTGCCGGGTACTGGGTTGGTTAAGGGAGGGTGTGGATTTGAAAGGGCATGTGCTCATGTACATTTAGGATGAAAAATCATAATTTAAATCCTGTAGGTATTTCTTGGCTAGTGTGGTGTTGTGCAGTAGGAGCTAGATGAGATGATTTTTTCACTTCCTGGCCTCTTATGAATCTATACATGCATGGCTTAATCCTGTATTGCACTAAATGTGGATTATGATTTTTACCATTTGTCATTTCTCAGTCCATTGCCCCCACTTATACAGAGTTATGCCATGTGCTTGTCCTTGTGTCTCCTTATGTTGTCTTAAATTAAATTCCCTTTGTAGAAATTAGAGGAAGATCATCTGTGGATTCTTTGTATCTTATTGGGTGGGTTGTCTGAGTTCTAGCTCAAAGTTATTATTCAGGTATAAATTTTAGGGAGAAGTAAAATTGAACTGTCCTTAAGATTTGCAATATTTAGGTTAACCATTCCTCTTGTTTGTGAATAACGTTGCCTGATTGCTGCCATTATCTCTATCTGACTTCTAGTTGCTTGGAATTTCAAAACAATTGCAACTGGATTCTGGACAAATGTTAGCATGCCTGACCTGTGCAAAAAAATTTCTGATACTGATCGCTGTACTGCAGGTTGTCAATAACAAAAACCAAGGATATGGGCTTCCAGCTGATATATGGAGTCTGGGATGCACGGTGTTGGAGATGTTAACCCGTCAGATTCCATATTCTGAATTGGAATCCGTGAGTGCTATTTTTGACACATCTTTATATCCTATCATAATTATGTTGTCACATGAGAGATTTTGATAACATGAGACTTCTACTTCTTGGTAGATGTGTTCTTGCATTAGCTGGTTTATGCATTAACTGTCCAATTTTTTTATTCATTCCATTGCAACATGACATGCTGTTTGATTTTTGAATTTTAACAACTTATCTTTCTGCAACTCAACAGATGCAGGCATTATTTAGGATTGGCAGAGGTGTTCCACCACTTGTTCCTGATTCTCTCTCAAATGATGCACGGGATTTTATCCTTCAATGCATACAAGTTAATCCAAATGACCGGCCTACTGCTGCTGTGCTCTTAGATCATCCATTTGTGAAGAAACTTCTTCCAACATCTTCGGGCTCAGCATCTCCCTATATTGGACGCCGATCATAGCAGTTTTTGGTTCATTTTGATTCTGAGAGATACGTAAGTTAAACTTTATTTTAAGATAGCTGCTCTCTTAACTCTGCATGGTTATGTTGATTGAAAAGCCAGACATTAATGTGTTATGACTCCCCATTTGAGAGACAATACTGTCACTCCGTTTTTAAAGGAGGGTTTCATTCCTGTCTCCGAGTGACAAATGTGAGATCCTTAAGGTGCTTGTGGTTGGGATGTTTGAAATCCTTGTGCTTTTCTTTTTCCTGTAAAAATCAATAATAGGAGTTTGACCCAAGATCTTACACTTTCTAATTGGTGCTATGATCATTGTTGCATGACCTGACTGGACTGGCAACAGATTTTAGGATAGTTATTTGTCATGAAACTTGTATTATAGGAAGTTTTCCAAAATAATTTTGGCTGACCTTCTGTAATCAGCATTCTCAATAGTAATTTTAATTTCTCTATGCCCCATTGGACTTAAATCTGCGTGTGAGATTATTCTTGTTAGCTTGACTCTATTCTTTTTCTTAACCATTCCGTCAATTTCGCCTACTCATTTGGTAAGTTTGCTCTTGGAAACAGTTATATCCAGGATGAAGCAAATGGGATCTTTATTTCATGTTGCGTACTCAAAAGTTGGATGACATATTCAGGGACACTGTTTGATCTGCAGCAACCATCAATTCAGAACTTGTAGACCAAAAGCCTGCATGCTTGTTGTCACAGAATTGAATTTGAAGCATTGGGCGGGATCTGGGCTTGGATTTTTATGGTCATGGTATGAACACAACAATCCTCAGATTCCCTGCTCTGAAGATTCAGCATCACAGAGCGAACAGCTTGGATTGATAATTTGTTATTGTCTGTTGTGGAGAAAATAAATTCCTGATGTCTACTTGTTCAGCATTGCAAGTATTTGCCTCCGTTTATATGTTCCCGGGGAGGGTTGTAACTTGTTATTCTGTGAGAGCAATTGCTGTGAGAATAGGGAAGGGTGCAGTCTTTGTACATATCATCATTATTGTAGCAAATGTGAGTATCATTTTATTTTTGCCTTTGTTGGTTTTTCTGTGCATATTGTATCCAAAAAACAATGATTTGCTTGAATATTCTCTTAAGATAAGGTTTTTTCCACAATAATTTTCATTTCTTAGTGGCACCAAGACTGGATGGTGGGCGGTTCCAATCTGTACTGCTTTCTTTGAATGTGCTTTGGAGTAATGATCAAATTTTCTAAAAAACTGAATTAAAAAAAAGGAAAACTTGAGTTTTTTGTTTAGATATAATAGTTTCATACTATTTTTTTAGTTTTTCAAATTTGTAATGAGGTTGAAACACGCAATTCTGAGATTTTTCATGGTTTTTTATTGCAAGTTCTTCACTGTTTTCAAATTAAAAAACTGAATAATATATTTTTTATATATATACAAGCTTCTTTTTACAATGTAAAATATTAAAATTATTTTTTTTTACATTTTCATATTTAGTTGGTGTTATAAATTTATTTTTTATTCTAAATTTTATATGAAGATGTTTTAGTTAATATAATTTTCAATCTGAATGTAATCTTCATTTTCTTAATGAAATTCTTACCCGTTTCTTTAGTTTCTCGTTAAAAAAAGAAAACTAAAAAAACGAAAGCTAGAGATAAAAAACGGAAATAATTTTTTTTTTTATTAACGAACAAACCTTAGGTTTTGGTCAATCCACAAAACAGGGTCAGGGCCGGGAATGCGACCGCACCTATAATGATGGTTTAAGACTTGCGATTTCTAAATGCGTGTTTGGGTTGGTTCTAGCGAATTAAAGCTCCTTCAGCGGCGAGGTATGAACTTAAATCCCATTATCCATTAACAAAACGATTTGTTTTCCTTGCTGACCACCACTACTTGCCATTGGATAGTCCGCATCAATTGAAACTATACGGCCAAGCAGCTAAAACTGGCGCTGCGGGTTGGTTTGGAATCTAGTGCTTCAACATCTAGTATTTGGGCATTCATGGTTTGATCATATTCAATTTCCGGCCGGTTGGTTGGGTTTTGCTATTCTCCCCACCCTTGGTTTATTTTGGTTATTTAGATCAAAGTTAACTTGGGTTCGGCAGCTAATTCACCAAGAGATGTGTTGGTTTACACTATTATCAACAAAACCTAGCCAGTGCTTTATTCTATGAGAATTGAGATTTTTTTAATTATATATTTTTTTAATTTTATATTTCAATGTTAAATTTATTGGAAATTAAACTTTATAAATTATTTTAATCTGTTTTTTATAGAGTTATTCTAGTCTCATGAACCATGTTACGGTTTTGATGACTCGAGTCGTTTTTTAAATCATTTTATCATTTCATCTTTTAATATTAAACTTATTGAAAATTGAGTTTCGTAATCTATCTTGATTTATTTTTATAGGGTTATCACAATCTCATTATTCAAGTCATTAATTTGACCATTTAACCTGAGTTCATTTAAGACGATTCAATATGTTTCTGTTTCGATATTAAAATAAAAATGCAATCTAAAATTTTCTCCAATCAAATTATATTTTTACTCAAATATAATCTATTATATAATATCAACTCATAGTTTAAATTCTTTTTATGCTAACAATACCTTAAAAAAATAAATTATGTTTTTTTAAAAAATCCTATCCGACCCAGATAGCAGCCAAAATCTAGTGCATTGCTAAATAAATTTAAACTTTTCCAGCGGACAAACTAATATAGGCTTGCCTGCGAGACTATCATTTCCACACTTTTAATCTTTCTATCCTGGGGAGCGCCCAGCCCTTTAAGTACCCAAATTCAAATTTAACTATAAAAGGGCCAGATATTTAGACACCAAAAACGCCCAGCCCATCCAGCCCAAGTCAAACCCGTAGGCACGCATTCTCACGTGGAAAAAGCGTAGATACGAAGATCGATAAAGGGCCATATCATGGTAGCGTTTAAAATGTCGACAGTGGCCCCACAACCAATCACATGGGGCGGGAGAGAGAGAGAGAGAGAGAGAGAAAGAAAAGCAGGGAGAAATAAATTAATTACGAGAACTAATTATGGCTATACATTAAATAAATTAATAAATAAATAGGTGGAGAAACCCAACACAGCAGAGCAGGGACGGCGTACGTAACCGCGAAGAACGGGTGTCTCTCTCCTACTCCACACCCGTAATTCTCCTCCTCCTTCGACCCCAAAAAAACTGACCTTATATATCCGATCCACCCCCTCTAATCGTTATTTAATTGATCTAACCTCTCCTTCAGGTATGTCTGATTCCGATTTTAATTTTCATTTTTAGGGTTTCGGATTCCGATTTCATTTTAACTGCGATCGTTTGAATCTTGTGGAATTGACAGAACCCGAATTTATTTTCTTGGGACCATGCTTGTAGCTTTGATTTGTCGTGTATAATTTGATCACCTGTTTCATTTGGACTGCTATATTATTTTTATTATGAACCCAAAGTTAGATTTAAGCTTAGATACCGTGTCTTGTTCTGATGCACCGATCATTGGTTTGACATTGAAGATTCATGATTCAATGATTTAGGCATCTTTTTAAAATTAAATAAACGCTTAAGCGTTGATTTCAAATGATAAACTTGCATTTGATGTCGACTTAATTTACCAAGCAAGTCGAGCAGGTTCTTGCTGGTTGACCTATACATTTTGTTCAAGTGCTGTTATGATTTGCAAGTGTCTGGATGTGTAAAACTTGAAATTCATTTGCTCTCACTTTTTTTTTTTTTGCTTTGTCAAAACCTTTTGATGTGTTTTCTCCTCTTTTACCCAGATTTGTGAGCCAAGCTTGACCTCAGACATTTTCCAAATAGTCACTTAAGTCTTGGTTAAATAGTCTGTAATTAATTGGAATGTTGATGATGGAAATGGAGTTTAACAATGGTTATGTTGTTACTTGTTTTGCAAAGGCGAACCAGTTATTATTGCTCTTGAACTTTACAAAGCATGCTCCTATGTCCTTGTTCCTCTTGTTTTTAATCAGAAAAAGAATAGAAACCCACCACTTCAGTCTATTATTGTGCAGTTTGACTGTATTTGTGGTTTTTAAAAAATCCATATCTAAATGGTACTTGTCCTATTGATCCACAATTGCTTCTCATAAGTGATTTAATTTCTCTTCAATTAATTAAAAATTTATCACATGATTTATGACAGTTTTGAATTTTACTTAACATATGTTTTCCAAGTGTATTTCAAAATAGTTTCTTTGCAGGTAAACATGCATTTGAAGCCAACAGCTACTTGTTTCAGTGACAATTTTGGGAGCACCTCGATAAGAGGTCAGGGCTTTAAGGTCTCGTGGGTAGTTTATATGGCTAGCTGGTTGGCACCCAATATATTGGATGGGAAGGGTTAGTATAGGTCCGATCTAGGTTAAGGTAAGGGTGCTAGCCTATATAATACAATTAATAATTTAAAAAAGGCAAAAGATGGTGGATTTTGACCTTAAAACTTCTGTTACTTTTCAACTCTGTCTGCATGAGATCAAGCAATCTGTCAGTGTTCTTAGGGGAAAAATAATTTTCTGTAGTTTTTTTATGGATTAGAGATGCCATATGTATCCTTTATTGGTGATAATAGGCTATGAAGGTGTGTGTAAGTTTTTTGCACGAGCTATTTTGAGATTATGCTTTTGTTTTATATTGTTGTTCCAGTTGTTTTAATAAAGTCCAGCTGTTTTCTGAATCAACTTCTTCATGTCTTTGGAAATGTTACTTTCTCGCTTTCTGTTTCCAGTATGTTGTTAGAAATTCTTTTGGCTAGACCTTTGTAGTGTATTAGCGTCTTGAAGTGTTTTATGATTCTTGTAATTTTTATGGGGCCAAACAGCAGCACCACTATAACAAACTGCTGCAATGAATGTCAACTTTTATATTGTAAAGTCATTTTCATTTCATTGTGTTTCCTTTCCTTGTAAAACTCTTAATCAGATGACAAGAGTGAACGTGGATGGATATGCTAGGTATCCTATGTTTACAGCGGGGATCTTTTTGAAAATATAAATAATTGAAGGTGTCCAATGTTTTTTGGGGCTGGTCATTCACAAAATACTAATAACTGAAGACACATCCAAATACTTTGAGATCTGAGTTTTCAATGAAGTACCAATCTATTTTGATATATCTCTGCATTCAGTGGACGATGTGCCTGTAGCATTCTTCATTGAAATATATGTGCAAAAGGCATCATGTTCTGCTTCCTTTTACCTATGTTGATGTGTTGCTCCAATGATCGGTTTTTGTTGAATGGTGGTTACCTTGTGCATTCCGAGGTCCACATAGAACAAAACTGAATTATTAAACACAAATACTAAAACACATGCCATAGGGTAAATGTATTTGGATGAAATTGCAGTAACATAAATCACATGAATGGTTTTTATCTGATCTCTCTATCTCTCTCTCTCTCAATTTAGGTATACTTTGAAAATGGTGAAAGTTAATAAGGTGCGATGCAAGGCTGATTCCCGGCAGCACAGAGTGACACCACATGCATTGTCACCTTGTTCACGGAAGGCTGTTAAAAGTTGCCACTTGAAGAAAAAACATTCAAAAGCTTCAGAGAAGAAAGATTGGGAAGGTGCTACCTGCTCTATTTGTCTGGAGCATCCTCACAACGCAGTGCTTCTCCTTTGCTTCTCTTATAAAAAGGGCTGCCGTCCATATATGTGTGCCACCAGTCGTCGTTTTTCCAACTGTCTTGAACAATACAAGAAAGCTTATGCAAAAATAACTCCTACAGAAGGGGTGCAGCAAGAAAGCAATTCAATGGATCATTCAAGACCCGCTTTGCATGTGGAGCCAGCCAATGAGAGGGCGGAGGTTCCAGAGCTTTTATGTCCACTTTGTCGAGGGCAGGTTAAAGGTTGGACAGTGGTGGAACCAGCTCGTAAGCATCTCAATGCCAAGAAAAGAACCTGCATGCAGGATAAGTGCTCATTTGCTGGAACTTATAAGCAGCTGAGGAAGCATGTTAAGGCAAAGCACCCATTGGCACAACCTCGAGCTGTGGATCCTATACACAAAGAAAAATGGAAGAGATTTGAATGTGAAAGGGAGAGAAATGATGTAATCAGCACAATTATGTCATCAACGCCTGGGGCAATGGTGCTTGGTGATTATGTGATTGAGCCGGGGTATCGTGGCATTCATAATGACTACGATTCTGATTCTGATTCATCATTGGATGATGGTTTCTTATCTCTGGGGTCATTTGATAGAGGGCAGAGTAGTGGCTTCCGCTTTCGTAATGGATATCACCTAGACTATGATTCATTGGATGAGGACGACTATGGGACACGCCGCCCTGGCCCTCCTGGTTCTGCGGCAATAACTGGGCGTGGTTTTCACAGGATACTGCTGGAGAGACCAAGGAGGCGGTGGTATAGAGGTAGTAGAGGTCGAAGCTACTGAACAAGATTGGGGTTACAAAGGCGGTAATCAACTATCTCAAATTGGTTTTTCTACATTTTTTCTGCTGCGATCACGTGCCATGTGTGATGGTTGCCCATGTACCCTGATGTGGTGCTTATGCCATTGGTGTCAAATAAGTGTGGTTTCCAACAAATATTAGGAATGATAGTCTGAGGGCCTTGCCTATGGTTAGGTCATTAGTTCCGATAAGGATTAAAGCATTTAATTGGTCTGTTTAGGTGCACGATTGACTATCATTTTCGTGCATAGTAATTTGAACTGGGATGGTGTTGGTTCGTTGTTGATATATTTCTTTCGTGATTGATGCTTTCTTTTTCCTCGTTTATATTCAACGAGTCTCTCACCATTATGTATCCTGTACATCTTGGACTGAAGATTCAAGCACTATCTGGTCTCCTTTTGGTTTGTCTTTTCCTCCCTGCCGCTAATGTATTTGCTAGAATGGTTCTTCTGATGCATGCATCCTGATCTGGTGAAAACATGATTCAAAACTTCAAACTGACGAAAATTATTAGCACTTTCATTGAAAAAGAATTTCTAGCCTTTCGAAGAAAATTTTTTTTGCTGCACTGACCACGTCGACTTCCAGCCCGTTCTTTCTTGCTTGTTGCTTAGGTAGTTGTGAACTAGAAAGCAAAAAATGATGGTACCAACACTTTTTTAGTTTCAGTTTTGTCATAATTACTAGCCATCTGCAATACTAACTCGTCCTCAGTTTTTGAAGACTAGCAGTATCTGTAATGCGCGCTCATGCTTGGCATGGAAACTTGAAAATACCCAGTCTATATTGGGACATTCGGGCTGTTAAATGAGTATGATTGGCT
>Ga0325411_1002325_pt1 | contig 21443 bp, 9 predicted proteins | sample PopdelMetagenome_13_FD_206181 | JGI IMG/M metagenome (GOLD analysis project Ga0325411, IMG submission 206181) | Populus deltoides microbial communities from Bellville, Georgia, United States - Xylem-PdIQD-R4 | ecosystem: Host-associated > Plants > Phyllosphere > Stem > Wood/Secondary xylem...
GGCTAAGCTCCAGGGCTTATTTGCTTAAGTCTATTTGGATTTCTTTTTATTACGAGTATTCTTACTTCAGCTATTCGTATTTGAACAGTATTTTCCTGCTGTGCTGCAATGGATCAGTCCCGCATGTGTGAAGACGGGAAAGTTTGATTAGAAAGAAAAGAATATACTGTTTTCAACTACTAATTAACAGAAACAGAACACTCTTTCGATTTCCTGTCGCATGGCATGAGCAGCTGCTGTGATAGGAAAGTATTATCCTTTGTAATTGTTTGCAATATTCATAAATGAAAAGACCTGGCAGGGCAGTATGAGTTTCCTCCATTGTTGGTACGGTACTATCGTGCTGCACTGTCCTTGAATACCTAGCATTCCGCCTTAAGATTTTTCTATTTTTAAACAATCAAAGAGGTTTAATGGCAGCAAGCATACATCCCTCAACTATTAATCTTTTGTCACATTTAACTTGCAAAGGGAGTCATAGACGCGTGATTGTTACATGCACCATCGTTCAGGCAACTGCACAATTATATTGTCCAACTCCAACACATTCACGCAAGAAGACGATTGAAAATCTCTGTTTCTTCTTATGTTTTTTTTCCCCTTCCTGGACAAACGAACATGTGCAAGCATACCCACATGCAAATGCATATCACAAGCTATAGCCATTTTGGTTTTGTATTTTAAAAGGGTTTATTTATTTATTTATTTTAAATTAATATTTTTGATATTTTTAAATATTTTGATGTACTGATGTTAAAATTTTTTTTTTAAAAAATATTATTTCAATATATAAATAAAAAATATTTTAAAAAATAATTATTACTACAATAATAAACGATCGACGAGCTCTGCCAGGCGATTGTTACAAAAGGCACATGCCATGCACATGCAATTTGGTTTCACATTGATAAGTATGTACAAATTTTGTATGTCCATTATGTTTTCCTTCAAAGAACTAGTTTTATTCTCATGTGCTTGACATGTGTATTGTTAACCTATAAAATTAATATGCTTTATTGTTATAAATCTCTTATAAATGAGAAAAATGAGAGAAAAGAATGGACATTTATGGATTTAATATATATATTTTAATAATTAAAATCTGAATAATTTTATTTAAAATCTGACAGTGGTGATCAAATTTGTTCAGTTTTTTGAAGGGATGAAAAAATTAGTTTGATTATATGATGAAAATAAATTTAGTCAAATATGAAATTAAAATATGATAAATAATTATATTCTAACTATGTTTTTATATTTTTATCAATAAAATTTGGTATAATAACAAGGAAAAATTACTCTATACTCCTATAATTTAATTATTTTTTTATTTTACCTCTATTCTTTTAGAAATTACACAAAACATCATGAATTTTATATATTCATAAAATTTTACATGATATAAAAAAATCAACAAAAAAGGATTAATTATTTATAAGATTGTCATTATATTTCATTTAATGACTAAAAAACCCTTGGTGCATCAAAATAATAAAAATACCATTAGGATTGAACTAGGTTGGTGGTGGTGATGGTGGTGGTGGGGTGGGGAGCGGAAGAGATGGAGGAGAAAGGTGAAGAAAGAGATTTTATGGTACAATATATATGGGGTTATTTTGATTGATTAGAATAATTTTTTTTATTAACAGATGATATTTTCAATAATTTCTATAAAAATGAAAACAAAGTGAAAAAATAACTATACCATAGGATACTTAGAGTAATTTCCTCTAATAACAATGTCTCCTTCTAGTATATTGTTATAATTATAATGCCTTCTCCTAACAAAATTATAATTCTACTATATAATATATTTTTTATTTTTTTATTTATCTAAAGAAGTCGTGTATAAGAATAAAATCTATACATAACTCAAATAAACAAGGTCAAGATATGTAAATAAAAGTTTTTTTTAGAATTATACTAATTTTTAATATGAGAAATATTACAATTATTTTTTTTTTACAAATTCTTTTTATTTTAAAGAGTCCGTTTTAATCATGTAAGGTTGATATTAAGATATATGTATCAATAAATTGTTTTTAAGACCTTTAATGATTGTTTTTGTACCCTAAAAGCAATTCTATCCGTATTGTAAAAAATATCAAGATTTGAAAATATACAAAACACACTTTCATTTCTTTTCTACATTTTTAAGTTTTAACCGAATATTGTTATCATTATTTAGAGTTAAAAGAAAACAAAAAGAAAAAAGAGGGAGAAAAAAATAAGTAAAGCTAAAAGAGAGAAAAAAAGTGAGAGAATGACTAAAAAATACGAGAAGAAAACAAAATAAAATAAAGAAAATTTACCCTTAACATTATTTAAGTCATCATTTTTCACATCCTGGATGAACATAAATTTTCAAATTGAATAAAAAAACCAAACTACTCTCGTGAACTTAAATTGATGTAATTTTAGCTTCAACATCAAGAAATCCATTAGAAGTTCTATTGGGTTCAGTCATAAGACTTAAAGCAAAGAGATTCAAGGAAACAATGTTGGAGAATAATATAAATCATATCCTAGGACTTTACTTAACGGCTTAAGCTATTGGGTTGAGATGATTCTTTGACATAGTATTAGAGCCTTGATGACTAAGCGGTCACGAGTTCGAATCTCACCATCCCCATTTATTTGATAAAAATTAAGCACAAGGTAATATAGGCCTGTGCAAATTTCATCATATCTTGGGACCTCACCTAACATCTTAAGTTATTGGGTTGAGATGGTTCTTTGACAGACAATTAATAGATTTCTTTAAGATACACGAGTTAAGGTAGAGTTCGAGAGGATATCAAAAAATGAAGAACAAGCCTTGATTAATTTAATTTATGTTCAATAACGACATGTAGGGGAGCATCAAGATATTACAGAAATATTGGAATAAAAAGATCCAAATTAGCTAATTTTGACCTTTAACTACTGTTTCGGCTATAGTTGAAGCTACATAATGAATTTTGATGAGATTCTAGTTGTATTGAAAACTAGATATCCATATATTTTCAGTGATATATGATAGATCTTCTAATTCATCAAGACGAGGGAGAACCATTTGTTTGAAGTTGAGCTTTGATTTTGCCAGCGGATTACAAAGTTCAACTTTGTTCTTGTTTTATTTAGTTGAGATATTTATCTTTAAGTTTATTTTAGGGTCTACAACATTTAAGGGTTTATTTGGGTTATGTTTTATTTTATTATTTTACTTATTTTGAGCTTTTAATGTGTTAATGTCTATTTATTAAGTTTGGGTCCATTAAGTCAAATTAGAGTTAGCTTTTTACTATATAAACCAATTGTTAACATTATTTTTTAGTTTATGAAAATTTTCTTTAAGGTTGCTGTATATTGTGTGCTTGATTCTCATACTAAATTCTTAATTGAACTTGCAAACTCTTTGAATGATTGATCATCTTCATTTTGATTTATATATCTTGTTTATGTCTCGTTATAAGTCTAGGGGAGGGGTAATCAATTGCATATAACTTTGATCTCTAAGACAAGGTTCTTTTTGGGTTAAGTTGCAAACTTTTCTTAAAACCTCATATTAGCAATCTAAGGGACAATTCCACATCAATTTGGTATCAAAGCTTGGCAATTTTAGGTTATATCTCTTTAATTTTCATTGTTATAAGTAATTCTAGGGTTTCTTTAGATCTTGCCATATCTAGGGTTTGTTTTCTTGGTTTTTTCTCTTTGTGGTTTCAACTAATACAAAAAAATATATATATTAATTCTTGATTAATCTTGGTTGTGTGTTCGATTTAAAAAAAAGGTAGAAGAAAATCGATTTTGATAGGGAACAGTCTTGAAGTTGCCAAAAAAATACATATAAAACAATAAACTGTGTTCATCTTTGTGACTTGAAAAATTCAGCACATATAAAAAAAAGAACAAAAGAAAGAAGAATGAAAATCGCAATCTTGAAAAGGTTCTCGGAAAAGAAATTCAGAAATTTTGGATATTGCATGAACTAGGGTTTAATTGAAACTTGTCTTGGAAATTCTTGGTGATCATGATTGATTTCTTGTATATTTTGGTAGAGTAGAATTATCTTGCATCAATTTCTTTAGTTTCTTGATTCCTTACATCATTTTCTTTATTTTCTTGAATTTCATAGTTTTTGTTCTTTCTTAATAATAACTCTTACTTTTATTTCATGTCTTCATTTTTGTTATTATATTCGAATAAATTTACACTACTATTTTTTTCTTAAGTTTTATTTTAAAAAGTTTGAATAATTGTTGATTCTTGAGTCTTTAAACATAAAATAAATCATTGCGTAGTTTGGTCAATTGTTTGATAAGTTGCTATGTTACTTTTAAGAACTAAATTATGGGAATAAGTGGTAAAAGGCATAGCGAGACTATTAGAGTGAAAAACCTAATATTGTGTGAAACATGAGAGGAGAGAATTTTACTATGAGAGTAAACATGCGAGGATAAAATTTCTTTGCTACTAACCTTTATTTCAGGTATAAACAATGTCTTCAAAAAATGTTGAAAAAAAGGGTGAGAAATATGAAGAAAAGGCAGGATAGAATGGAAGCTATGATGGAGATGTTAATGAGTAAGTTTGATCAGACGTGTTGTAACCCAATTTTTGACCCTATGTTTTTTCTAAATATTTTCAACATAAAAAAAAAATTATGTTCTTGATACATTTGTGTTATTTTCAACATTTTTAACATCGCCTAGAAGGATTCAAATTTCTAGTTTCTTTTTAATGCGTTCAACTTTTAGTGTGTCATTTTTAATATCATTGGTTTTTCTAATTGAGTCGGCAATGATTTTGCTTTTTTTTTAAAAAAATCAAAATACAAAAAATAAAAAAATAAAAAATATTTGGACATAGAGACCAAAATGAAAAGAAAGAAAACAAGGGACTAAAGTAAATTTAGGTTGCAGACTAAAAAATTAGGAAAGAAAACATAATTCGCTACCTATAAATTTTATAGTTGGTTATCTCACACAAAAGAAGGAGGGGCTTAAAAAAAAAAAAAAACATAAAAAACAAAATCAAGCTCTCTCTAGCTCACACTCTCTCTCCCAAATACATGCACCAAAAAAATCTAGATCCATTTTGAAGAAGCCTAGCCGCCAGCTACCAATCAACCCTGAAACCTCGCAAAACAGCTCTGAAAAAGCCACATCTGCGGTCCATAGCCTTCAGCCTTTTCCTTTTTAGTTTTTATACCCGGAACAGACCCCTTACTTCCCTTTCTTTCTCCTTCACGCCAGCCACACAGGAAAAAAACACACCAAAGCAGACCCATCACAAGACTAACAGACTGCCATCCCCCCTTTCTGCAACCTACCTCCTCTACCAAACTGACACAATGACTCTCCCTTCTTCACTATCATCCCCTGACACCAGCCACCCGACAACAACTCCATCACCAACGCCCCCACCTCCAGCCTTCAAATCAACAACCTCATATTCCCCAAAACCAGCTCAAACCGCCAGCACCACCACCCCAAACTAGACCATCACCTCCCCCCGTTCCAGCCAGCCACTACACCATTAAACAGTTTTAGCGACGGATTAATTACGTCGGTGTAAGCCATGAAATCCATCGGTAAAATTATTACCGACGGTCTCACCGACAGAATCCGTCCGTCGCTATACTAATCGTCGGTAATTTCCCGTTCCGTTGCTTATTTTGTTGGAAACAAAAAAAACCAACCACCGATGGAATTACAAACGGCGATGCATGACAAAAAAATTTCCCGCGAGAATATTACCGACGGAATAAATACGTCTGTATTTTCAACGGTAATCACCAATGGATACTCCATTAGTGATGGTGGCATGACAGTAAATGTTTCAGAACTCTGTTAAATACCGACGGATATATTCCGTCGGTAATAATAATAGTAAACACCGACGGAAGATTTCCGTTGGTAATTGTGGCATAGGTGGTAATTGTTTGGCAACTCTCGGTGAAATACCGACGGAATATGTCCGTCGGTAAAGCCGTCGGTATGTATTGAAAATAAATAAATAAAAATATTAATAGTAAAAAAGCTTAATAAACAAATAAAATTGTATTAAACATTAAAAATATAAAAATAATGTTAAATAATATTCATCCAAATATTCATTACAAATTTAATGTGTTTAAAAAACAAAATTAAACTAGAATAACGGCGAAGCTGGAAGAGGAGGAGGAGGAGGAGGAGGCTGGTTGTTTTCGGGACCGTACAACAAAAAAGAAGTTGCATATGTCTCATCACCCATCCTTGATCTAATCTCTATGACCATTTGATGGAGTTGATCATAATTCGTCGAGAGTTGTTCATATTGTTTTTTCAAGGCCACGAACTCCTCAGACTGGGTGCTCGATACTGATGGAGAGCTCCCAACAGTTGGACACTACGGGCCGATCGCAAGTTTTCGGCCGTAGTGTCGGAGAGCCCGTAGACCTGATTTTTGTCGGGTCCACCAGACGATCCCATTTCCATCCACAAATCTGAATTGAAATCTGGATGGGTCGAAGGATCGTCCCCATATCTCTCCCTCAACCAACTATTATAGGTCTCTTGAAAATTAAAAAAAAATCATCATATTGAATTCAAGAAAATAATAACTTACAAAATAAAATGATTGAACGAACATATCACGAAGTGCTGAGCACGGTTGTCCACGAACTGCTGCACCCTCTTTTGGTGGTCTTGACTCCGCACATGCGTCTCTACAAACAGCTCCATTGGACTCGGCTCACGTCCAAGAGACATAGCCTGTAAGGAAAAAATAGGTTGCAAGTTAAATATATTTATAAGCAATGACAAATTAATTAAAGATATATTTTAATAAAATTAATCTTACCATCCGCTTTGCATGTGCGCTGAACGGGACGGAGCTGCCAGTGTGCGTGGTCACCGAACCATGAATTTGCCGATTCTGGTTGTGGGCGCTACACTGTGAGCGCCGTGAGAGCCGCTCTGAGGTCACGTGCTCAATATATGTCGTCCATATATCTCCCGAGATGAATGGCGGTTTGAATTCCCTCCAAACCGCCACCTAATTCCATCCTTCAAGACCGTCATCCCTCGCATGTCTTTTTGATTTTTTTTTGCGTGTCATACCAAAAATCACACAACCTACTTCTATAGTAACAAATTAGAATTAAGAACATACAATTATAAAACAAAAATAAATATTATTTTTGATGTTACCTAGTTGCCGCGTGATTCTCCCATACCCTCCTCACAACATTGTTGTTCGCCCTATCCCATTTAAATTTATGCTGTGTATATAAGTAATTCATTTAAAATAAAAATAGTACAAGATATAAAATTATAAAAATAATTTATTAAAAATAAGTTGGAAATTAAAAGTTAACACCGACCTGAAATCGCTGAAACCATGCATCGATATTAGGTCTTCACTCAGGATGTCTGGAAACCTGACTCCATTGAAACAATGGAATCTCCATCGACGATTTAAACGCCGATGTAATTGTCATGACAACTTCAATGTTTGTGAACCTGAAATTAAATAATAAAAAATTAATTAGTTGTTCATAAATTATGTTATAAATATAAAAACAAACTCAAAACCTTAACAAACTTACATCGAGAGGTCATCCTTCCATTGTGCTTGGTACTTGCGGGTGAATTGACCCCGCTGTGAAGGCACACTGCCTTTGTGCTATGAAACCGCGTTAGAAGAGGCAGCATCACAAGTTGGCGTAGATGCATCGCCGTGATCAGAACCTAAGGAGATGTCCTCCTCGCTGCTAGAAGAACTAGTTGCAACCGTCTACTGACGACGTGCTGTAGATTTCATTTGACGCATGTACACAAATGTATATGAATTATTACATAATTAACTTTGATTATTTTAAAAAAATTTGGCAGCACCTCCCCTATACTGGAGACTACCCACAGTTTTCAAACCTGCAATCTTTACAATAAACACAATCCAATTGACTCCAGTAACATCATATATACAACCTAATATCCATAGAAATTCAATCATTTAAAACAATTCGACAACACCTCCCGTATATTAAAAACTACCCACAGTTTTCATACATACAAATATTAATAATTACACAAATATTGCAAAATCAACTCTATACAACCTAACATCTATAGAAATTCAACATCTATATATTTTCAACTAACATCAATACAAATTCATAAATAACAATTAAAATTAATCAAAATAACAAACAACATAACAAACAATAATATCCTAAAATTAAGATAAACTAATTAATTTTAATTCTATATTTCAATTAACATTTAAAACATAAATTCAGAAATAACAATTATGGCAATATAAACAATAATATCCTAAAATTAAGATAAACTAATTAAATTTAATTCTATATTTTAGTTAACATAAATTCAGCAATAACAATTACGGCAATACAAACAATAATATCCTAAAATTAAGATAAACTAATTAAATTTAATTCTATATTTCAATTAACATTTAAAACATAAATTCAGCAATAACAATTACGGCAATACAAACAATAATATCCTAAAATTAAGATAAACTAATTAAATTTAATTCTATATTTGAATTAACATTTAAAACATAAATAAAATGAAAAAAACTAAAGAACACTACACAAAACATCCTAAACACAAAACAAACAATACACAAAACTAAAAAACACTACATCAATTCAAAATAAATTTAGGAATAAAAAATGCTTACCTTAATAGTGTGTTGATTTTAAGATTTTGTCTACAAACAATACACAAAACAAAGAACACCAAAAAAATAATCATAATCATAATTAAAATAAAAAAAATTACAAAGATAAAGAAAGAAGAATACATACCTTTTAATATGTTTAAAACTACCACCAAAACAATAAAAACTCTTCCAAAAACTAAATACAAATGGAGAGGAGAAGAGAAATAGAGATGAAGAGCCGAAAGAAAAAATGAACCAAATAAGGAGAGGGGGGGTTTTATATAGCAATATTTCCGACGGTATTACCGACAGAATCTAATGCCACCGACAGTAATAAATGTTTCGTCAGTAATTAATTGATATTCGCACCAAAAAATCAAAAATCCCGCCAGACATTAATATGGTACCTTTTCTGATGGTATTACCGACGGAATATTTATTATTATCGGTGGCATTAAATTCCATCGGTAATTGCCGTCAGTAGTTAATTGGTATTCGCACCGAAAATTTCAAAAATCCCACTAGACTAATCTATCCATCTGTAACAGTGCCGACCGGCTAGGCTTTTGACAGGCGTGCGCTTCGGGGTGCACGCCAACCTTCAGTGTATCCATCGGTGAGTGTGGCACATCAGTGTATCCGTCGGTGAGTGTGGCACTAACCGTAAATTTTTTTCAACTCTCTGTAAAATACCGACGGGTTTCAGTTCGTCGGTGATTGCGCCAACCGTCGATATACCCGTCGGTGATTGTGGCACGGACCGTAAATGTTTTTCAACTCTTGGTGAATTACTGATAGGTACCAGGCCATCGGTGTACTCGTCGGTGATTGTGGCATGAACTGTAAATATTTTTCAACTCTCGGTGAAATACCTACAGGTACCAGGTCGTCGGTGTACCCGTCGGTGAAACTGTCAATATTGCTCCGCATGTGTCTTTATCCTCCTTCACAAAATCTTGAATTGCAAACTTACAACATACACAACACAATAACAAGAGCTGGCAATTAAAGAAGAATAAATATTTCATGTTCCAAAATATTAAATTATAAAAATAAGGCTTTACAACATGTTTAGTCAGAATTTTGATCTTCGTCCTCAATTGAATTGTTATCATCAGCTTCATCATACTCTTCAATGTGGTTATCATCTTCTTCATCAACATTCTCTAGTCCACTAGTAGAGCTTAAAACAACATTCAACTCCTCTACGTCAACATCAACAAGACTATCGTTGAAAACATGAAAATTTAAATTTTCTTCCAAGTCAATTGAAGGAGCACCTCGGTATGGTTCAACCAACTCACTAGTTTGAAAGACTTCATCTATCACACTTGTGTCTTTGTTCTCATCATAAACAACCTCGACACAACCCCTGGGTTTTGTTTTTAAAATGGATAACAAATCAACTCTTGATCGGTCCTTTCTAAAGGAAGGGGTGTATGTGTAATAAACTTGTTGGCATTGCTTTGTGAAAATAAAGACGTCGTTTATGTTGTGGTGTCTAGCTTTTAAGTTGATTTCAACGAGATCATAGTGAGAATCTACTATGATTCCTCTGTCAGTTGTGTCATACTAATAACATTTGAATAAAAACACTCTATTATGCTCGCTATGATATTGTAGTTCGATGACCTCTTCCAATCTATCGTAGTAGTCAACTTCAAACTCACTAGAAGTCGATCCCTTAATACAAACACTACTGTTGTATGTCTTTCTTCCATGCCCGTATTCTTCAGTATGAAAGACATATCCATTGACAAAATATCCGTTATAACACTTGACTTTTCTTTCAGGGCCCAAGCTTAGTAAAGACAGTGAAATAGCAGCACTACCTCCCAATTGATAAACCTTATATATTAAATACAACAATAATCAATAGACGAATATTATGTAATATTGATCTACAGTTAATTACATTGCAAGAGATAATGAGTTTGTGATAGGACTTATATGTGTTCTAAACTATGTGGCAAATTGTTCATCTTATAATTGAAAGATCGGGGATTCGGTCAATTATGAGTTATTGGACAGTAAGTATCGTCGATGTTGCTTGCAAGGTTGTTCCAATTTATGAGTTTATGGTATCACAAAACATAAATAGTACACTATTGACAAAGTTTAAGTCAAACATCTACTTACTTAATAAAAGGTCTCAGCTCATCACAGTTAAATAGTGCATAATTGTGTGCTTGTCTGAACTCTATTTCAGACAAATATCTTCCCTTCACGTCATTTTTAGGTGTGGGTCGTCCAGGATTGGAGAATATTGACAAGTTCCCACTTGAAGGCACTTCACCATTACCATCATGCCGTGGAACATGGTTGATCCTCGTTCTCAAATGAGGTTCGAAATAGTATAAGATAAATGTTGAGATCTTCTCAACAATATAGGCCTCACATATTGATGCCTCAACATGCGCCTTGTTCTTAACCTTTTTTTTTAAGATTGAACAAGTACCTACACACACACACACACACACACACATATATATATATAGAATTAATAAAAGATTATCAATTAAAAAAATAAAAAAAAAACATTTAATTATAAATTACATAGCAACTGTAATATCTAATCTCTCGAATGGATACATCCATCTGTACTGGACCGGTCCTCCAACTTTTACCTCAAACGGTAAATGTACGGGTAGATGCTCTGTTGAGTCAAAACATGATAGAAGGAATATCATCTTAAGTTTGCATATTGTCTTGATGATATTCGTTTCAAGCCTTTCAATGTGATTAACATTCAACTTGTTGGAGCATATATCTCTGAAGAAATGACTGATCTCTGTTAGTGTATCCTATATCCCCTTTGGCAACAAATTACGAAAAGTTAATGGGATGAGTGTTTGCATAAACACATGGCAGTCATGACTCTTCATTCCATATAATCTGCATTCCTCCGTATTAACCAGCCTTGATATATTCGAGACATGTCCATCAGGGAAACACATACTCTTAAGCCATTTGTAGACTAGTAGTTGTGTGTTTTTCTCTAACACGAAGCTTGCTCTTGGTTTTGCGACCCGTGACCCATCATAAACCAACTCCATATTTTTACGGTTACATAACAGCACTACATCAAATCTAGCCTTGATGCTGTCCTTTGTCTTCCCCTTCACATCTATGACGGTGTTGACAATATTCTCAAACACATTCTTTTCAATGTGCTTGACATCAAGGTTATGGCGGAGAAAATTGGTCTTTCAATAAGGAACTCCCAAAAGATACTTCGCTTCACCTAGTTATGAGTCAAACCAAAACTAGAAAACTTCTGCTTACCTGATTGGAGACCAAACACAATGTCACCATACTCTGACACAACATCAAGCAATTTTTTACTGAAAAGGCGAGGGGGTGCAACATCTTTTTCAACTCTGCCAACAAAGAAATTCTTTCTGTTCTTTATGTACCTGTGATTCGGTGGCAAGAAATGACGGTGACAATAAAAAAAGAAGATTTACCCCCGTTTGTTAGCGTGAATGCCTTGTTGTTCTCCATACAGTATAGATATGCTAGCTTTCCATGCGTGCTCCAACCAGAAACTATTATATAAGCTGGGAAATCATTGATAGTTTACATCAAAACCACTCTCATAACAAAATTTTGTTTCCTCGAGATGTCATAAGTCAAAGCTCTAGAGGACCCCACAACTGCGTCAACTTATCAATCAATAGACAAAGACAAATATCTATATTCTGCCCCGGACTGCTCGGACCTGGTATGACTATAGATAAAAACATGAACTCTGGCCTCATACACATCCCCGATGGCAAGTTATAAATCGTTAGTATGATCAACCAACAAGAATAAGGAGCAACAAATGACCCGAATGGGTTGAATCCATCTGTACACAACCCAGGACGCACGTTCCTTGATTCAGTTGAAAAGTGAGGATGCACACTGTTAAAGTATTTCCAGGCTTCATTGTCAGAAGGATGCACCATCACTCCATCAACCGTATGATGTGATTGGTGCCATGTCATGTGCTTAGCAGTCTTTGGTGACATGAATAACCTCTACAGTCTAGGTGTGATAGGGAAGTATCTAAGTTTTTTATATGCCACGAGAATCTTCCCTCTACCAGTTCTGGGTTTGTAACGGGAATGCCCACATGTCATGCACTCGGTTAGCTCACCATTTTCAAGATAGTATAACATATAGAAGTTAGAGCACATGTCAATTTTCTGGTATCCTAAACCGAGGGGTTTCATCATGGACTTGGCAGCATAAAAGTTCTCTTCAGCCTGTTCCCTTCAAGTAAAATGATTCTTGTCCATTCAATAATCTTGTCATAACTGGCCTCACTCAACTCGTGATCTAGCTTGATGGTGAACACCTGTGTTACAGCCGATAATTTATTGTGGTTCGTGTAGCCATCCCATAATGGTTCATCAGAATCTTTCAACAGATGAAAAAACCTTGCTGCATCTGCATTAGCTTCTTCTTTTACGATTGGACATTCACTAACATTACCTTCACTCATTCTCATTGCATCCATAACCATATTCCTGTAAGGATTACTGTTCTCATTTCCAACTTCATGCATGTTGCCAGCACTAGAAGTTGACCCAACTACCCTTTCTACCATGCTATCATTAGGAACAAATAGTTCTCCGTGTGCATAATAACACAGGTAATCCTTCATGAACCCTTTGGTTAGAAGATGCATCGTTACAACATCTTGATGCAGAAACTTTAAATTTTTACACTTCCTGCATGGACACCTGATACCGCCATCAGTAAAATTCCTCGGGATAGATGTTACGAAATTAATAAAACCCTGAACCCCGTTACAATAATCCATCCTCCACAATCCTTGGGGTGAGTCCCAATGCATCCATGAATTATCATCCATGACTTCATTGAACCTTTATAAAACATAACAAAAATATTGGTTTTCCCCAACATTATCCAACAAACTAAAAAAATACTTATGTTAAATATTCATTATCAATTATCAACTATCAACGTTCATACATACAAATTTATACATATATAAATTTACGGAAATCACAACTTCGCAATAGAATTGATAAGAATTAAAATAGACCCGTTAAACAAGTTATTATTTATTTCATCACAACACATCTAATTCGGTGTAATTCAAACAAAATTTCAACAATTTACAAACAAATATAATTTGACAAAATCAAAAACGAACTATAACAACAACAAAATTATACATTCATACTACAAGTTTCTTTAACAATAACAATCAAACAAGTACATACGTTAACAAAATAAATATACTAAAAACAATATTCACATTTAAATGATAAAACTAAAAAGGATAGATTTACTTACAAAAAATGACAAAATCCACAAGAATGGATCTTGTGACCACGTACAAAAGTATAAAAAACTTGAGTGCTTGTGTTGAGAAGGGGGGAGAGTTGGGATGGGTGGTTAGCTGCAGTTTGGGAGGGGAGAGGTGGGATGAGAGAGAAGAAAGGGAAGAAGAAGGAGAAACAGAGGAAGAGAGTGTCAGTAGAGTGGGTATATAATGCCTTTTACCGATGGAATCACTGATGGAACATTTTTGTCGGTATACCCGTCTATGATTTCACCAGTGAAAGTGCCACGTCACTGTACGGCTATCCCGGTTTGAATCCCTCATTAATTCCGTCAGTAAAATCATCTGAAAAAAATCTATGTCATCACACAGTTGCAACTTTACAAAAAAAACTGTATCAGCCATTGGTATATACCGACAGAGTTTGAGACATAATTATGTCCGTCGGTAATATTTATCAATAAAAAAATTATATCTGTAATTTTGTTGGTTTTTGCCGATTTTCTGGTAGTGAGCTACCATAAGATCCAACCACCATTAACAAATTAGCTATAATAACTCGTCATTTCCAAACCAATCTCTACCTAAAACACCAACAAGGTCGAAACCCAGTACCTGCAACTACACGAACCCTACAGCCATCAAACCACAGCGCCGCCCACACGAGCAACACCAACCTAACAACCATACACCCTCATGACAACAACTGCCATCATAAGTGATTAGTACTTAAAAGTGTATTTTTATCAAGGTTTTATATCATCATTTTGCACTTGAAGTATCAATAACTCCTTAACTAAAGCATGTTTTATAATAACATATCTAATAATATAAGATACCTTTAATTTATGGTAAATGTTCATCTTAAATGCAGGCCTATCACATAAATGAAAGAATTAATTGATGAGTGTCGCACCCTCGCGAGCAGAGCGCGACATCGCGGCGATCCTCGATTGATTTCGCGGTCTTTTTGGTTTTTGTGAATAAGGGAGTCGCCACCTAGTATTATGGTCACTAGGAAACCTAACTGGTCTTTCAGAGATTCTAAGGTAAGGGACTGGTTGCATAAATGGAAGGTATTAGCACCCCTAGTACGCCCACCTAAGGTAAGCTGCTTGGTGTTTGGTTTGCTTTGTAATTGCTATAGTGTTGGTGTTTTCTAATCCCATCAGTTTTTCTCGGTTTGATTCTAACTAAATTTATTAAGATAGAAATCTAAGGAGATTCCATGTGCTTTACAAGCTCATTTTTCCCTTGGTATTTCAAGAGTTTGCGACTCGTAAATCATAAGGAGGAGGGACAAAAATTTAGAAATCTAGGGTGCTTTAAAAACCTATTTTTTTTTGTCTTAGTGTTTTATACTCTCACGGCTCATAAACCGTGGGGTAAAAAATTGAAATGTCCTCGATTATAATCAAAGCTTCTTTCAAGGATGTGTGCAGATTTATTATTCCTAGAAAATTATTTTGGATATTTACTACTCTGGGTTTCTTTATCCAAATATTAACAGTGAATAATAACAAATTACTCTCAATAATATTTTGGATATTCATCCTTTAAGGATTTCTTTATCCAAACATTAGCGGTGAATAATAGATGAATTCCCCCCAAAATAAGATTTTTATATTTTTTGGAATATTGGCCAATACCCTTTAGAGTTTTACAAACATGTTGTAAAATCCAGAAATGCAAGAAAATAATTTTTGTTGTGTTTAAGAAATCCATGCTAAAACACATTGTCGAAACTTCCAATATTTTTTGTATATATAAAAAAAAAAGCGTTCAAAACATGTTAGGGTATTGGTCGTATGCAACACATAAGAAAATATTTTTTTAAAAAAACCACAAGCATCACAATTAAATACAAGAATCGCAATAAAAGGTAACCAATCGTCACATATATTCTAAAATTTACAAGAAAGCTTAAAGCAACTAAAAAAAATAACTGGAGAGAAATAAAACAGAATTTAGTGACAGTGTTCATCCCCATTTTAGTGACAGTGTTCATACCCACAAAACCCCTTTCTTTGACAAAACTAAAACCTACTTTAACTCCCCCACACAGACAGCAAGAAAGAAAGAAAGAAAGAAAAAAAAGCATGCTCTATTCATGTATATAGGAAAAACAAAACCATGGCCGGCTAATCTCTCAAGAAGCAGGAAAGAGAATGAACAAAAAAGGGAGCTGATGATAAAGAAACAACAACCCCCCACCCATGGTTCCTTATGAACCAGCGAAAGAAAGACAAGAAAAAAAGAAGAAACAGGTTTTTAAAACGTCAGGAACAACAAAAGACAAGCGTTCATTGTAGTCTAAAATTGAAAACAAATGTGCAGAGCAAAGATAAAACTGGTTTTCAAAACGTCAACACAACAAATTTAAAGACAGCAAAGGAGGAGAAAGTTAAGACTTATACCTGTAGGTCTCAACGTTTTTTTTTTTTTTTGCAGAAGATGAAATGGAAAACCAGGCGAACGTTGCTGTCAAGGTTTAGCAGCAAATCTCCCTCTCCATCTTGTCTATTTTCTCTCCTTTTTCCTCACAATAACACCCGAATGCAAGAAAAAAAACTCTCTCTATTTACTGTGTTTTTTTTACTCTGCCTCTCTTGCGTTTTTTGTCTCTCTTTGCTGTGTTTTTTTTGCCTTTTACTCTCCGGTTTTCTCTTCTTTTTCCTGCTGTTTCTTTCTGTGTTTTTCCCCCTCTCCTAGGTCATTAGAGGAGCTTATATATAGTCTAACATATCTCTATTTAGGAAAGATTTAATGCATTAATTCTAGGATGCAAATCCCTACTGATTTGCAGTAAAAAAACGCAAAAAGAAAACTGTCATATTCTGATTTTGATGTCTGATTTCTTTCCAGTTTTTTAGAAGATGGTGTGGCTTCTTTCTATCTTTCCATAAGGCCAGCTGTTCCCTTTGAAATGAGGTAAGAAAAACGTGGTTGCAGCTCCAAAAATCAAGCATGATGATAAAGGAAAAACAGCAGAGAAAAAAGGAAAGAAATCAGCTGGAGGGTGCAGCTGCAAGGTCTTATTTTCCTTATTCGGTGTGGTAAAAATCCTGTAATTTATGATGATCCAACCCCCCTCTCTAGCTTTCAATGTCCTTCAATTCAATCCCTCGATTTAGCACATTTCGATTCAGTCGTTAGTCCAAAAAAAATCCTTCGAATCAGTCCCGCGAACTTGGGCAAAAATCCTTCTCGCAACCAGGAATCCCTGCTTTCAACACTAGATATTCAAACGGGAATATCTTGAGCTTTTGATATTGAAATCAAGTGATTCAAAAGCCTAAATTCATCTACGTGTCCCGAAATACAACTTCGATGAAGGATTCCAAGTGAGATAAATTCGTTTTGAATAACTGAATTGCAACCAAACTCGGCTGGAAACCTTCTCGCGGCAAGATTCTATGTTTTCACGCTAGATTTCAAACAGGAATATCTTGAGTTTCTGATAATGAAATCAAGCAATTCAAAAGCTCAAATTCATCTACGTGTCTCGGACTACAAATTTGATGGAGGAGTTGAGGTGAGATAAAATCATTTTAGAGAACAGAATCTGCCAGTAATCTAGTTGGTCAAAAAGGTTCTTGATCTGACGATGCTGAGCATCCGAATCTGACTAAGAATTTGCCCTAAGAACAATGATCCCTAGGACCTAATAAAGGTGTATGTCAATTTTTTAACATATCATGGGATGGTCAGATATCGTACGAAACCGAGTCAGAATCAGAGCCTAAGTTGGAACAAAAAATTGCGATAACAACAGAACCATTTTTTATGCAAATTCTGATGGGTTTATTCAACCTTAAAGACTAGATAAAAAAAGAATGAATTTGGCATTATGAAGACTTCTGATCAATCTAAGAAAACCTGACGATTTTGGCAGCAAAGGGGAAGGATAAAGAAGGCAGAAAACAACTCAAACAGGGTTTTGAAAAAATATTTCTTTCAACTGCTTTTGTCAATCTTCCAGCAAACATGGGGTCCAAAAATGAGTAACAACAATGAGTTGAAGTACTGAAATTGAAAGGACAAAGAGATGGCCAAACTTAGAAAAGAGATGTTAGTGTAGTCCAAACTGGAACATTGTTTGGTAATCGAGTCATATCTGGAGCTGTAGATCTCGGATTTAGGTCTACTTTATATGGATGGAAAGCTAAGACATAGACCTAAAACTTTCATGAGGACCCTAAGATTTAACAAAGCCTTTTTAAAGTCCAAATTGTAGCAACAATGAAGAAGTCTGAATCTGTCCTGCAGCCCAGACACTGTTCAGTGTTCAGCCCATATCTCAAGTTATAGAAGTCCAAATGGTCTCAAAGTTTTACCCTGGAAAGATGAGACAATTTTCTATAACTTTTATGTTTAAGTCTGTTCAAATTATGACGTTATCAATGACGTTTTTGGCAGGCAAGAAGATAAGAATTGTCACCAAGTCAAGATGTGGCCAGCCATTCATCAATTAGTCAACAAATCAATAGTTCTGAATTTTGGCCTATAAAAGGAGGAATTTGCCATGTATTTAGGCATCTTGGTGTTCAGATCAAGATCATACTCTTGCTCTCTCTTTATATTTTGTAATGCTTAAGTTTTGCTTATATTAATCTCTTGCTTATGCTTTTCATTTCCTTTCCTTGTTTATTTATGTTTCTCTCTTTCATTATGTTTAGCTAAGTTTATCATGTCAAGGTGAAAAGGTTACACTAATGGTGTAAGAATAAGTATAATATAAACTCAACATGGACCTTAATGTTTGATACTAACATGTTTTATATTTGTTATCTTGTTCACTTTTAATACTTTGCTTGTTAAATGGTTAATCTAGATTTATGTTGTATAACCCTTGGTACAACAAATACTTGGCACTTTCATAGCCCAACCGTATGGTATAACTGACACCTGTGCTATGACAGAAACTTGATTTGTTGTTAACATAAGTTATAATCATGAATGCTTGACAATATTTACAAGTATTAGCATTATTCGAATAAGATAACTAATGTAATCATGTTAACAATTTATAATCTGATTGGAACCTCCTTGTGCGTGGTTTCCAATTGAATAATAAGAGTTTATACTATACTTGTTTGAAATACTATTAGTGGATCCTCTAACCTTGACATTTGTTGTTATCATTGTTTAATCCTTACGTTAATCTTCCATCTCAAAGTTATCATCAACTTCTTCTTCTTCTTCATCTTTATTATTATTATTGTTGTTGTTGTTGTTGTTGTTGTTGTTGTTGTTGTTGTTGTTGTTATGTTACTGTTATTTATAATTTATACAATTAACCTCCATGTGGTTCGACCCCGGTCTTGCCGGGTTATTTATTACTTCGACACTCCTACACTTGGGAGAAGACATCAATCTTTTGGTCGTGTCAATAAGTGAAAGAGAAGTAACAACGATGGATTATAACAAAAAGAGACAATCCCTTGCCCATGAACTCCATTAACATCGACGGAGATATCTTTTCTCACGAAGTAGGTGAAATTAATAATATTTTTTTTGAATTGATGTCGTTGTTCAAATAATCTTGATAAAAATATTTTATTTGCATCTTGTCCAATATTTTCTTTGTTAGTTTTTAATAATTTGTTAATGTTTGGAAGATAATTTTGAAATTAATTTTGATCCCAATTTTTTTCTACTCTCATATATTTAATATTTGAATTGTGACTTACACGCGAGACACTTTTTGGTATCAAACGAACTGATTCCTTTCCACAAAAATAACAAAAATATCTTTTTTAAGAATAAAATTTTTATTTTAATTTGTATATAGCAGTCTCTCAAAAATAGATTATATCTACATATTTTAGTGTAATAAAACAAATCATCAAAAATAGTCGTTTTGTTTTGTACATGCATTTTTTGATCTAGTAACTAGTTTATTAAAACTATGAGAACTTGGTCTACATTTTAAAAATACCATAAAAATTATTTTGTTTGTTGTAATATTAAGGATTATGAACTTATACGCAAGATATATTCCCGATGTTGAATAAAAAGACATATCATTTTATTTGTATGTTTTGACTTTAGAATGACTAGGTTTTAAAGGATAAGATAAAGATATCCTTATTGAATAAGATTTTTTTAAAACCATATACAGACCAACAACTAGATAGAACAACAATACCCTAGTTTATATCCGACAAACAAATAATGCAGCTTACCTTAGATAAGGTGTACTAAAGGTGATATGTCCTCTTTATACACAACCAGTCCCCTTATCCAGACTCTAAGACCAAATATGGTTTCTTATCTTTTCCTCCCTTACCATTCTCGACCATCTTGACCCCAAAGGATGATCATCGCGACGCCGCACATGTGTGACGGAATTGTGACTCCACTGGGAACTTCTTGTGGATTGAGCTTTGTTTTTTATGTGATTGTTATGTTTTATTGTTTGGTTTGCGTGTTTATTTTTAACTAAATTTCTTTTTATTATTGTATATACGCTTTAATTTTTGTATACAATGTTCATGCATTATATAATATTGCCTTATGCAACACATGTCTTAATTTTTTCAAGCACACACAAAGTTCTAGGTTAGGTGGGGGATTAACAATATGCACTATAACTATCGGTCAGGGTTCAAATGCGTGAAACACCCATTTGCTTGTAGTAGCTGTTCCTTTTCAATGTCAAGGTCGGTTATCTTGGAGTCAATCTACACCTCAAAACTATCGATGTAATCTTAACATTCATGACACTCTTGCTAAGATTTGCTCATCTTTTTTTCCATTTTAAAGCATTGACCTTTTAGATCCATCAACTACTCTTGAATTTCCACTCAGTTTATACCATAATGAGTTGTTCTTTTGTATATTCAGCCTATTCTTATAATCTTTTATGTCAAATTCAGCAACTTTCCTGATGCTTTTTTTTTCTTCTGACTATTCTATATATTGGGCTTGAATCCTTTTTCTTTCTTCTATATCTATTTCAGCTAGGCGGTTCTTTTTTTCGTTGTCTAATTTCTTTATAAGGTTGTCATTCTCTTTATACTAAGAGTATCATTTTCTTATCAGAAATCATCTTGCTCTTAACTGACTTTTTGACTTGGACACCTTCTTTTTCTGTCTGCACATATTTGTTGATCAGCTTATCATATTTGGTTGTTCGAGTTTTTAACTCAATTTGGATCCTTTTGGTTACCTCTTCGGCAACTTCAGCTCTTTTCTACCAATCTATTGTCATCTTAAGATCCTTTGCTAAAGTTGCCAATTGCACATCCTTCTTTTCTACCAATCTATTGCCATCTCATGATCCTTTGCTAAAGTTGCCAATTGCACATCCTTTCCTTTTAGTTGTTGATTCAAGAAGTTTCTCATCTTATCTTTTTTTTTTTTCCAGTTGTTCCTGCCTTTTGCTATGACAGAGGTCAATTCTGCACTTTTCTAACTGCTTTCTTAACTCTTGTTATCTGCTCATTTTCTTTTTGGCTGCTTCAATTCTAATTCTGAATTT
>Ga0325411_1002326_pt1 | contig 21441 bp, 19 predicted proteins | sample PopdelMetagenome_13_FD_206181 | JGI IMG/M metagenome (GOLD analysis project Ga0325411, IMG submission 206181) | Populus deltoides microbial communities from Bellville, Georgia, United States - Xylem-PdIQD-R4 | ecosystem: Host-associated > Plants > Phyllosphere > Stem > Wood/Secondary xylem...
TAATTGAGTTATGAGGAGATGTGAGATATTAGAAGTTTAAACAGGGTATATGTCGATAACTTGGGACCTCCCAGTATAGGGGAGACTCTGCCGAAATTTTGGTGGAACCTGTATATCAAAAAAAAAATTACCTGAAAATGATATTTTTGATTTTTTGATTACCAACCTCTTCCCAACATAATGGAGTGCGGCATTTCCTACCATATAATGCTTCATAGGGAGCCATTCCCACAGTGGTCTGATAACTTTTATTGTACGTAAACTCCACCAATGGCAAATGATCTTCCCAGCTGCCACCAAAATCCAGTATACAAGCTCTCAGCAAATCCTTTATTTTTTTGGGATGTGACATTTTGGTATCAGAGCCATTGTGATATCCTGGTTTAGGTTCAGGATGTGGAACGAGATTTTGATGGTTAATGAATAATTGTAAGATGGTTACCACACGGTAGGGAGCCAGGACCGAACTATTCCCAGGACCGGATAGAGGTCAGGATTTACAGACAGATGCTGGACAGGGAGAGGATCCCCTAGCAGATACTTCATCTCATGCACCAGTGATACAGGTGTCAGGACTTCAGGGTATTCCGATAAGAACTGTACCGTTAGAGGGCCCAGGTCAGCAGGGTCAAAGAGTAATTCCTCCACCAGTACCGCCAGAGACAGTGCCTGCTACCATACCTCATCCACCAGTAACAATGTCTACTATTGTCCCATCACCATATGTTGATCCAGGGTTTTTAGCCCAGATTGTTAGGGCTGTTATTGAAAGCATGTCCTATGTATCAGCTCCAGCATCCCCTGTGCCACAGACCACTCTGGTGGCAACAACATCAACTGACAGTGTGGTTGCTCTAGTTTGGACAGTGAAAAGTATGAGAGAGATGGGCTGTGAGTTGTTTTTGGAGAGGCTGATGCTGAGGTTGCTGTGAGGTGGCTTCGAAAGGTTGAAGATACTTTAGAAGAGATTCAAGTGGCGCAAGAGTTGCGGGTAAGATGTGCCACCCAGCTGTTATCAGATAGAGCTCACTCCTGGTGGGATATAGTACGATCAAGAAGGCCTATTGGATCATGGACATGGGCTGAGTTCTGGGCACAGTTTGAGAGCCAATATTATTCTTCCCAGCATCAGAGAATCAAAGCACAAGAGTTTTTGACCTTGACTCAGGGGGATATGGCTGTATTGGAGTATGAGAGGAGATTTCATGATCTCTCCATGTTTGCTCCATATATTATTCCAACCGAGCAGCATCGGATACAAAAAATGCGAGATGGATTACGACAGGATTTGAAACAGGCATTGATCCCTCACAGATTTGAGACTACAAGAGAGTTGATTGATGCAACTGAGGCTTTAGAAACCTGTATGAAAGAGGGTCAACAAGGTCAATCCGAGTTGGGGAAGCGGAAAGAGTTTGAGTTTACTATCGGGAGACCTTCTTTTTTTAAGAAAGGGAAAGGGCAGTTTACTCAGTTTAAGAAAGGGACTGGGACAACTGTTAAATCTGCTCAGAGTGTAGGAGTGAGTTCGATCGGGGGACATTCTGGTTCAAGAGATAGTGCTGCCAGGGGAGGATCAGAATAGAAACCCACTATGTATCCTCAGTGTGGTCGGTGTAATAAAAGGCATCCAGGTGATTGTTCGATGATGCCTGGTCGATGCTATATTTGTAGAGGAGAGCATTTATGGAAGGAGTGCTCCTACCTGGGGCGAGGCTGTTATTATTATGGGGCTCAGGGACATTAGAAGAGAAATTGTCCTCGAAAGGGGGAGTTTTTGCAGAGACAACAAGCTCAGACTCAGAGCCAACAACATTCCATCACCATAAATAGACCAGTGAGGCCCGCTCAATCAGGGGCTAGTGGGATTAGAGGCAGGGCAAGAGTGCAAGATACTAGGACTCCTGGCAGGGTTTATAATATGACACGGGAGGATATTAGAGCTGCTTCAGATGTGGTGGCAGGTATGCTCCAAGTAAATTCTCAGGTTATATATGCATTGATTGATCCCGGGGCAACCCATTCTTTTGTGGCAAGTCGAATAGTAGAAAAATTAGGAAAATGTCTCAATAAGGTAGATAAAGGGTTTATTATTAGTACACCTCTCGGGGAAACTGTGAATATTGATTGTGTATATAAAGAAATCAGGGTTAGTATTAATGGGTTAGAAATGAGGGTATATTTATTACCACTAGAATTGTATGATTTTGAAGTAATTTTAGGCATGGATTGGTTGGGTAAGTATAAAGCTCAGATAGATTGTTTTGCAAAAACAGTGATTCTCCAAGGACTTGATGGGAGGAGAGCGATATTTAATGGAGAAAGAAAAATTATACCAAATTGTATTATTTCAGCAATGAGGGCTAGGAAACTGGTACAAAGGGGATGTGAGGCGTATCTTGCTTATGTGAAAGATAGGGAGAAAGAGAGTGAGCTGTTGGCAGACATTCCTATCATAAAGGAGTTTCCAGATGTGTTTCGTGAGGAGTTGCCTGGGTTACCTCCTGAAAGGGAAGTGGAAGTCTCAATTGATATAATTCCCGGGTCGGCCCCTATAGCTCAGTCGCCCTATAGGATGGCACCTGCGGAACTAGCTGAATTGAAGATACAACTGCAAGAATTGTTGGAAAAAGGATTTATACGTCCTAGTAGTTCACCTTGGGGAGCTCCAGTGTTATTTGTAAAAAAGAAAGATGGAACTCTAAGACTTTCTATTGATTATCGACAGCTTAATAAGGTGACAGTAAAGAATAAATATCTGTTGCCACGGATAGATGATCTTTTTGATCAACTCAAAGGAGCCAGGGTGTTTTCAAAAATAGACCTAAGGTCGGGATATTATCAGTTGAGAATTAAAGAATTAGATGTGCCAAAGACTGCGTTTAGGACTCGTTATGGACATTATGAGTTCCTAGTAATGCCATTTGGATTGACGAATGCGCCAACAGTGTTCATGGACTTAATGAACCGGGTATTTCGACCATATTTGGATAGCTTTGTGGTGATATTTATTGATGATATTCTAGTCTATTCTAGTTCAGACCAAGAGCACGAGCAACATTTGGGTTTAATACTACAAACTTTAAGGGAGCATCGGCTGTATGCTAAGTTAAGCAAGTGTGAGTTCTGGTTGAAGGAGGTAACCTTCTTGGGACATGTGATTTCAGTAGATGGTATACTTGTAGATTCGCGGAAAGTCGAGGTAGTATTGAAATGGGAGAGGCCAACCAATGTAACTGAAATTCGTAGTTTTCTTGGATTGGCGGGATACCACAGGAGGTTTATAGAAGGATTCTCCACCATTGCCATTCCGATGACAAGATTGACTCGGAAGGGAACTAAGTGGGAGTGGACCAGAGAATGTGAAGAGAGCTTCCAAAAGTTGAAACAGAAGCTAACTACTACTCCGGTATTAGTTCTTCCATCAGGGACAGGGGGGTTTGTAGTTTATAGTGATGCATCAAAGAGGGGACTTGGATGTGTGTTGATGCAGCATGGAAAAGTTATTGCTTATGCGTCCAGACAATTGAAGCCGCATGAGGTCAACTATCCAGTGCATGACCTAGAGTTGGCTGCAGTTGTGTTTGCCTTGAGAGTGTGGAGACATTATCTATATGGATCTCAAGTACAAATTTTTATTGATCATAAAAGTTTGAGATATTTGATGACTCAAAAGGAGTTGAATATGAGACAAAGACGTTGGGTAGAGTTAATTAAAGATTATGACTGTGTGATAGACTACCATCCGGGAAAAGCTAATGTTGTTGCAGATGCCCTTAGTCGTAAGAATAAAGCTTTAGTAATGGATTCAGATGAATGTGATAATAAGGAGCTAATAGAACTGGGAAAGATAAATGCCAAAATAGAGGTTGGGCCTGGGGATTCTTTGTTGGCTTAGTTAAAAATCAGGTCAGTATTCCGAGATAGAATACTGGAAGCGCAAATGAGGGATGCTGAGGTTAAAAAGGTAAGGGATAAAGTAGAATCAGGAGCTGAAACTCCTTTCCAAGTACTGAATGATGGAATGGTGGTGATGGGAAGGCGAATGTATCTTCCAGGAGATAAAGTGCTGAAAGAAGAAGTGTTAAAGGAGGCCCATGAGTCTAGATTTACTGTACATCCAGGAAGCACTAAGATGTACAGGGACCTGAGAGAATTTTATTGATGGCCAAAAATGAAGAAAGAGATAGCCGAATATGTGACTGGATGTAGTGTCTGTCAACAAGTAAAGATAGAGCATCAAAAACCAGCTGGGCCTTTACAACCACTTTTGATACCTCAGTGGAAGTGGGAGGATATTACAATGGACTTCGTGTCAGGATTAAAAAGGGGAAGGAAGGGTAATGATGCAATTTGGGTTATAGTAGACCGGTTGACAAAGTCTGCTCTCTTTTTGCCCATGAAGATGACGGATCCAGTCGACAAACTGGCGAGGCTATATGTGAATGAAGTGATAAGACTTCATGGAGTGCCGGTGTCAATAGTTTCAGATCGGGATCCCCGATTTACATCTCGATTATGGCCATGTATCCAGAGTGCTTTGGGGACGAGGTTGAATTTGAGTACTTCTTTCCACCCCCAGACATATGGTCAATCTGAACGAACAATTCAGACATTGGAGGATTTGCTGAGAGCTTGTATACTGGATTTTGGTGGCAGCTGGGAAGATCATTTGTCATTGGTGGAGTTTACGTACAATAACAGTTATCAGACCACTGTAGGAATGGCTCCCTATAAAGCATTATATGGTAGGAAATGTCGCTCTCCATTATGTTGGAAGAAGTTGGTAATCAAAAAATCATTGGGGCGGAATTAGTTAAAATCATGACAGAAAGGTGAAAGTGATAAGGGATCAAATGAAAGCAGCACAAGATAGGCAGAAAAGCTATGCTGATACTAGGAGAAGGCCGCTTGAATTTGTAGTGGGAGATCAGGTCTATCTAAAAGTTGCTCCCTAGAAGCATATGCTGCGTTTTGGTATGAAGGGAAAATTAGCACCGAGATATATTGAGCCCTTCGAAGTGACAGAGAGAATAGGGCCTGTAGCATACAAATTGGCTTTGCCATCGCACTTGGCCAAGATACATAATGTGTTTCATGTATCCATGCTACGTAAAGCAGGAATTGACCCATCTCGAGTGCTATTACAAGTCCCTGTGGAAATTAAAGAGGATTTGTGTAAGACCTGTGAAGGTGTTAGACCGGAGTGAAAAGGAGCTTCGGAATAAAAAGATATCAATGATTAAGATCATATGGAGGAGCTCTCAAATAGAAGAAGAGACCTGGGAAAGGGAATCGAAGATGAGAAGAAAACATCCTGAATTATTTCAATATTCAGGTATGACTTAAATTTCGGGGGTGAAATTTTTAAAGGTGGGGAGAATGTAAACCCCGGTAAAAATAAATAAATATATATATATATATAAATCTCGAGAATTGAGTAAATTAATTGATATGACTTGTGCAAGTATGAAATAAAAAAATCTGAATTTTGACGAAAAATTACAAACTGGCTAATTTTACGTTATAACACATAACTTTCAATCTGGTTATTGGATTAAGTTGAAATTTTGCATGGAGTCTTATAAAATATTATTTTAACCTAGGTTAAAATTTCAGAATTTTTGGAGTATGATAAGAATTTGTTTCAGATAAAAGAACAAATGGCACAAATGATTGTCTAAAAAATTCCTTAAGGACCAAAGTGAGACTTTGCCCAAAACAATCCTCTTTAAAAAGTTGCCAGCAATTAAAAAAAAAAAAGAAAAGGAAAGAGGGATTGTGCAGCCGGCCAAGGGAAGAAAAAAATGAGAAAAAGAGGGTTTGTGTTATTTTTTCATGGAAATTGCTTGAAAAATCAAAAACAAAGTGTAAGATAGAAAGAGTGTGGGGTAATTAAAGAGAGGGTTGATACATTAAGGAGACTACAAGGAGTTTGAAGATTTTAAGAGTGCTTTTAGAGAAAGAAAAAGAAAATTAAGCTTAGAGGGAAGTGTGAAGGAAAAGAACTTGATTCAACTTGTTTTAGCTATTGATTCTTCATTCCTTAAGGGTAAGAAAACTCTCCATGATGGTTCATTTTATTGTTTTTCGTGTTTGTTATTGGATTGAGTAGAATTGGTATTATGTGAAGGTGGGTTCTTGGTGTTATGATGGTTTGAATGCATGGATTTATGTTAATTACATGTTTATTGAAGGAATAAATGGTTGGGCTTGTCATTAATTAGGTTAATTTGAAAAAAAAAAGTATTTCTTCCTCTTAGTATTGGGAATTTCGGCCAAGGGTGCTTTTTTGGGGTGATTAGGTTGTTGAATTAATAACAAACAAATTATATTTAGTTATGATAATTGAGTATTTGGTGATTGAAGAATGGATTAAAAAAAATGGTTTCCACCTTGGATTAGCTAGTGATTCCTTGTTATGTTATAAGTAAATATGATTTTATTGTGTTGATTAGTGAAATTTCATACATGGATGCTTAGTTGTTGTTATGTGTGATTATGGAACTCTTAGAAAGGTGAATTTGGCCATAGAAAATATAAGAAATAAAATTTCAAGCTTGAAGAGATTAATGAATTGTATTTAAATAGTGAAAGAAAAAATAAAATGAAATGATGTGTTGAATTAGGTGTAAATGAATTAAATTTCCTTTGATTGTTAGGAAAAGTTTTATAGAGATATAAGATTTCCTTATAATGGTGGTGAATTAAAAGTTTAGGTGGATGTAGCATTGTATGAATTATTTGTGGAATTATTAAAGAACATGAAACTATGTTAGAATAACCACAATAGTTTCGGATGTTAAAATTATATTGATCGAAAATCTTATTGTGTGATGAAGTTTTAAGAAAATTATTGAGTGATTGAAATATTGAAATCATAAGATCTTTCAATGGAACAGGAGAGGTTGGAGGCTCCAGACAGCAGCAGGGAGTTACTAGTCAAGCATCACCAGCAGGTAGGTATTCGACATCTTGAATTTTTATAGAAAGATTAATTGAAAAACCAGTGTTAATTTTAATTAGAAATTTTGTAATGTATGTTTGATGTTAACGGATGAATTAATGCCCGGTAATTGGGCGGATAAATTAGTACCGGTAATTGGGCGGATGAATTAATGCCCGATAATTGGGCGGATAAATTAGTACCGGTAATTGGGCAGATGAATTAATGCCCGGTAATTGAGAGTGAATTAATGCCCGGTAATTGTGCGGATAAATTAGTACCGGTAATTGGGCGGATGAATTAATGCCCGGTAATTGAGAGTGAATTAATGCTTGGTAATTGGGCGGATAAATTAGTACCGGTAATTGGGTGGATGAATTAATGCCCGATAATTAAGTGTGAATTAATACCCGGTAATTGGGCAGATAATTTAGTACCGGTAATTGGACGGATGAATTAATGCCTGGTAATTGAGAGTGAATTTGTACCGGTAATTTAGTGGATAAATTAGTACCGGTACTTAAGTGAATAACTTAGTGTCCCTAATGAGAGAGCAATACCCCGTGAAACGGCTAAGATTGAAATTTAATGGAATGAATATGGAGGTGTAAGATATTAATGTTTCATAATAAAGTGTGTGTGTGTGTGTGTGTGTGTGTGTGGTGAAATGATACATTGCATTTATTGATAAAATATTAATCTTATTTTCAGGACCCTCGCAGCAGTAGAATAGATCCTGCTTGAATACATGCTACTTTTGTTTATTTATTTTGATCAACATGTATTTTGAGAATTATGAATAATGTAAAAGAGTTGAATGAACCTTTATATTTGTAGAACAAAGCTTTTATATGTAATTAATGTATATGTCATACTTAAAAATATCTTTATTTTAAATTAAGTATTTGTATTCTATCATAGTTGTTCATATGATTAGGAATGTTGGGTTGATAAATTAATGGGGGTGTTACATTCATAATCTAAGTTTTATCATTTTCTTTATATAATTATTATTAATTGCATCTTGATTATTAGACAATACCTGTTTTTGTTTTGTGATGCGTTGTTTGGGATAGAGGTCCAAGATGATTGGACCATGATTATGATATGAGTTTTGACAGGAATGAAGATGTCGATAACTTGGTATAGTCCCGTTACAAGAGAAATTCTGTCGAAAGTTTTTTGAAAAAAAAAATTAATAATAATAATAATAATAATAAATTTTACACCACATAAAAAAATTTTACACTTTTAAATAATTATGTTTTTTTTTCTTTTTTTTGGGATATATTTTTTTTTTATTTCATACTTGCACAAGTCATATCAATTAATTTACTCAATTCTCGCGACTTATATATATATATATATATATATATATATATATATTATTTTTACCGGGGTTTACATTCTCCCCACCTTTAAAAATTTCGCCCCCGAAATTTAAGTCATACCTGAATATTGAAATAATTCAGGATGTTTTCTTCTCATCTCCGATTCCCTTTCCCAGGTCTCTTCTTCTATTTGAGAGCTCCTCCATAGGATCTTAATCATTGGTATCTTTTTATTCCGAAGCTCCTTTTCACTCCGATCTAACACCTTCACAGGTCTTACCTTCATAGACAAATCCTCTTTAATTTCCACAGGGACTTGTAATAGCACTCGAGATTGGTCAATTTCTGCTTTACGTAGCATGGATACATGAAACACATTATGTATCTTGACCAAGTGCGATGGCAAAGCCAATTTGTATGCTACAGGCACTATTCTCTCTGTCACTTCGAAGGGCCCAATATATCTCGATGCCAACTTTCTCTTCATACCAAAACGCAGCATATGCTTCCAGAGAGCAACTTTTAGATAGACCTGATCTCCCACCACAAATTCAGATCGGAAAGTTTATTTTGTACACTGTCTACCCTACCCATCAAACGAACCATGTTGTGCATTGCCTTTTCTTTTTCAATCAAGATCATCAGCTTGCACTGAAATATACAGTTTACTATATCTTCCGAGGCTATACACCAATATACGCTATGAAAACTAAACAATGGACACGAATCATAGCAAAGGAAACAGAACGAATATGTTTTTATTGCAAGTAAACAGAGGACGCACAAGAAAAAATTTCTCCGAGGGCGGTAGCAGAGAGTATGATATTTCCTTGCATGAAGCATAGTCAGTCAAGTGTTCTTCTCCAAAACAGATAGTGCTGGTGTCAAATAGTTGTTTGCTTTGTCAGGTAAATGCGCCACCTGCACAAGAAATACATATTGTAGTGTGTTAAATTCTATCCAAGCCTACGAATATATATATATATATATATATATATATATATATATATATAGCTTTTTAGTTTTATTCTTTTGCATTAAAAAGCTATTATATTTGTATGTTCCTTACAAGTTCATAGAGCTCCCTCCCTTGCTCAGCAACGTATTCGTAACAGACCTGCACAATCAAAATTCAGTCTTCCATCTAACTTTAGCTAATCTCAAACCTAAACTGAATGTTACCCACATCAAAGCTCTTGTTTCTTGCAGTCGAATCGTGCAATGCCTTCACGCAGATATCAGCCACATCAGCACAACTAATTCCCTAATTTAAGAAAAAATATTAGGATATTGAATTAAGTTCAATAATGTCCTCTTCTATGCTGAAGAATAATTAGTTCTCACCTGAGAAATCCTATTTCCTTGATCAAATATTAGTGCACGTTGACCACCTGGCTCCTCCTGCGAAAAGCAAGCTTTCATTATGTTTTCCATGTTGGGGCTGGGCTTGGACTATTCAAACATCTAATTTGCTAGAGATAAAGCAACTCGAATAATTATACATTAAAGAATTTACATCTACAACTACCAGTTGTCCATTGATATTTATCTAGGATAACTTTAGGCAAGACATCAAAAAAAGACTGCAATGACACTTGGAGATATTAATTAGAAGCTGCTATTGACAAAAATGATTTCTTCAGATCAGTTTACAACACAGAAAAGCAGCAATTGAACTTGTGTCTTTCTATGTACAATGACATACTGGTGTCACAAACTCTATAACAGTTTCTCCTCTCAGAAACCAAATGCTATTAAGATATGAGTTTGTTGGATATCAACACCATGCTAGTCAAGACAAAAAAAAATAGCAATGCTTGTAAGCACTAATGTTAATCTTAAAAGAGGTCAGTCATCCACTGCTGTATGGCTAATTAATGTTAGAATTCTGTAGACAAGAACAATAATTACCTGTAGGGGACCAGGGCGAATGATTGTGTATCCAAGTCCTGATCTCCTCAGCGAGTCTTCCCCGGCCTGGAAAATGTTTGACCACAAATGTGACTAGGCAAGAAAATAAAAAGAAAGGACAAAATCAGAAAATGGTGCTAACCCTCTTGGCCTTCAGAACTTGTTCCCTTCTTGTGGGTTCCACTCCTAATCCTGTACATGAGACCAAGACAAAGTCTGTTTCTTGCCCAGTCTGCATACCATTCATAATAGTCTTAATAAACAGGAAAACTTCTAGTTTCCAAATATAACTCTTAGAACAGAAAAGATTATCTAGATGTTTTTTTGAGCAGCAGTAGCAGAGCACTTGCAGGTAAAGCTTTTATGTATTCCAATATAAGCTTAAAGCTTCTCAGGTCTTGCTTCGCTCCTGCAGGTGCTTCAACAGGTCTCTGTAGCAAGAATATTGAATAGAATCAGCGTAGCTGGACCAAAACAAAAATGCAAATCCACAAGGTCCATGCTTGTAAAGCACATCATAAAAAAAATCCTTTAGACCACATCTTTTCTGGAAAATCCAATTTTTCATTCACGCAAAAAAAATAGAAAAACTAAAATGCAAAGTTCCATTTCTTGAAAGAAAATAGACAAACTAGCAAATTCACTATAAAAAATAATCCTAATGGCAAAACCAAATTATAGTGACAAACAATGCTTCAAACAGTAATACAGATAAGCAATCACATCAAGAAAATACATGTTACCTTGAAAAGGAAGCCATAACTAGCTAAGATGCCTTACATTACCAACACGTACTTATCGTGCATGAAGTATGTATGGATCTGCTGACCTATAACTTAAGCTTTTAAACCAAATTCTCAAGCAACTTCTTAACAAATTATGTAGTGACAACCACAATGGAAAATTGGAAATTGTGGAACCTTAAAAATGAAGAATTCTCCTCCATGGAAAAGTGATTTTCATGTGATTAAATCTTGTCACGTAGTTGCTTTAACTGTATTTTACCCAATTTGGGGCAATCTTAACAATGAGTGGCATCTCATCCCAATCAATTAAGCCAAATTCAAATAAGAATTGAGATATAAAGACCCAAGGCAAATAAAAAAAACCAATCATCTCACAACCATTGAAAGCAAATGAATGCTGAAATCTCATATTAATGTTACTTTTCATTCTAAAACGAAACAGCATAATATTTCTTTAGTATTTTTATGACAATTCACTGATAGACAAACCTGTCTTCGGGGCTCAAAGCGGATGGTCATTGTGTGTACAAGAAATGGGTCCAATGGCAGATCATCTGGTTTTACAGGGCGGAAGGCAGAAAATGGCACTCTTACCTGCCATTTACACAAAAAAGAAGCTGTTAAAAGAAGAAATTGGAATCTGGATCTGCATAGCACTAAAAGAAAGGTATCAGAGATGCTCACCCTACAAAATCCTACTTTGGTGCTAATTCTTGCAAAATACAATTTGCTTTGAGTTGTGTCAGCTGAAGGACCAGCTTCGAGTATCAAAACATAAGATCTTCCATTTCCACCAACAGAGAGCACTAGACCTTCATACCTAACCCCAAGGAAAATTTTATTTTAGGAGTGTGATAAGCATTCAAGGTGGATGCAAAAGAATAAGCCAACAGGAAATCTATTAACATCCAGCTTCTAGTGATATAAGGAGCTATTGATCTTTATGTATCACGTACCTGTCAAGAGTATAACCCAAAGGAAGTGATAGCTTTTTTGACAATTCAACATAGCCTCCCCTAGTGAAAACATACCCTATAGGCGAGATGAATAACAGAGTAAAAGAAAGCATGCATAGAACATTTAGCAGTTGTATATACAAAACTTTACTAAACGTCAATGTAAATGCTGTCTCTCTCAATTATGTTAGCACATATTTCACCTGAGAAAACTGCATCTCCGGCCTCGGTGAACTCAAATTTAGCATCCATTCCTGCATCATACTTCGAAGCAACTGCATCCTGGAAGTAAGTTCCTTGACGAACTTCCCAGCCATTCAATGAATCTGCGGATTTGAACTTTGCAAGCAAGAGCTTGCTTTTGCTGCTTTTTCCGGCTCGTAGTTGAGCTAGTTTGTTGTTGTAGTCCTGCAATTTTGTAATGTATAATTACTCAAAGACATGACAAGGGAGGTTCGATTCAGCTGAAAATGAATGTGAGACACTACCTGAAGGGCTTTGGTGAGATTAGAAACCCCTTGGTGATCAACTCTGAAAAGATCCCCAGTGATGGAAGAACGAGCAGTGGCACAATATATGATTTTGTTGCAGCCCACCACCGCTGCCTTAAGGGTAGAGGGATCTCCCACATCCCCTATCATGATCTCCACTGACCTGGGAAGCATGTTCACAACTTCCTCATCTGCCTTCCTCACCAAAGCCTGCATTAATTAATTAATTAATATACTAAGAATTAAGGAATCAAGAATATTAACCCCAATAATAAGGGGGAGGGAGAAGAAAGACCTTAACAGTGTAACCCCTGAGCATAAGTTTCCTAACAACAATGCGGCCAATGCGACTGGTGGCACCAACAACAAGAACAGTGGTGTTCTGGGCACCAGGGATAGCAAACTCACACATGGGACCTTCCCTGATGAGCAATGCATCAAGAGCTTCCTTGTCATCTGCACGTGTTGTTCTTGATATCTGTCCCAACCCTGAGAACTTCCTCCACACCTCATCGAATATCTGCCTTGACTTCCTTCCAAGTCCAACAGGGTTTACATCCTCCAAATTCAGTGGTTGCTGCTGCTTTGTTGTGCTTTCCTTGTTATGTTCTTTCATATTCTCTGTCTCTGTCTCTGTCTCCGTCTCCTTCCTGTCCTTGATTGCTCTCACCACAACTAATGTGCTCTTCTTGTGGCTGTTCTTCACTGTTGAGATAGGGAGAGATGTGTAAATCTTGCGGTGTGAGGTGAAGTTGAAGTGATTGCTGTTCGTCAAACTGGCACTCGCATTTGTCGTTGGAGTCACACTTGCACTTGCTGCTGCTGCTCTCATCTTTTCTGTAAATTCTTGCTACCACTGATTAATTATTACTGACTAAATTTGGTTTATGATATAATCAACAAATGATTATCCAAGTCTCTTCAACATGCAATATATAGTAGGGTAGCTACTCCTCTTCTGTCTATGGCAGAACTCGGACAACTGTTCGTTTTCTTCTGACAACTTAGAAAAAAATACTTAATTATATGCATATATGCAGAAATTGAATTTATGAGTGGATAATTGTGACAAGAAAGATTACAAAAACCAGGAAAAACAAAAGGGGAAAAAAATGGTTGGTTGGTGTTTCATGTTTGAGGCTTGAGAGATCAAAATCATAAGGGCAAATAAATGATAAAAAGAAAGAAAAAATGGAGACCACATAATATTATTTGAGGTTTTTCCGACAGCTGCAATTAGAGCCACCAAACCTGCCACGTTCACATCCCATTTTCCTCTCATTCTTTTTTTTTTTTTTTTTTTGAATACTGACCTCATTTTTCTTTATCAAATTTTCTCCTGTGGCCTTGATTAGAGTTGGTGAAATGAATCCGTGTACCTTTCATTTCTAGCAGCAGCTACTAATCCCAATAAATTAAAATGTTGTTTTCACTCTGCTCATGAGAATACATTAATACATATATATGTATAGATTTGGAGAATAACGAATTGGTGCAAATTTGGAGAATTCTACTTATTTCAACATCTTTAAATAACATGACGTTCTACAAAAAGGGTGGTCAAGTATCTGAGCTCTCAACTCTGAAGGGGGAAAACTTAACAGGGTGTGGGTAGAGGCAAAGAAGAAGAGGAGAGAAGTTGAAACTAATCTCCTCCTCTGCCTTTTTCCCCACCCACACTCCTTTGTAAGAACATCATTTTAAACAGATTAGAACAATTACATGGGCACAGTCGCCGCCACCGAGAATGGCATTTTAAACAAAATACAAAGATAATAAAATAAAAGAATCACCAAAATGGGCCAATGACTAACACACATCACATCAGTACTCCTATATATTCTGACTCAGGGAAATAGTTAGCTGCTGCTGCTGCTGCTGCTGAACTGGGAAAGCTTTCTGTCAATGAATTTCACTCGCTTTCTTCAACAGGGAAACGTAAAGCAAGTCACCCCACGCATGAATAAAAGAATCATTCCCTAACAGCTGTGATGCTAATCCAATATGTCGTGCTATTGTATATTTTTCCCCTTCTGAACCAACAACCAATATCGGAGGAAGTTTAACTCTCTCACTTCCTCATTTCAAGCTGTGTGACACCTCAGAGCAGCACATATCTATTGTCCCCTTCTCTCCAAAAACAACCATATTATATACAGAAAAGGTTACCCAGAATTGCCAGCAACCTCAGCAGCTCTCTGCCTCATCATCTCCATCACAGCAGCCCTTCGTCGTGAATCAGACTGCTGCTGAAGTCTCCTCAAATGTTCTTTCAGATCCCTGGACAAATATACATACATACATACATTTATGAGAATTTATAATATAATATTCCCCAAGGAAGTTGTAGATTTTAAGATAAGGTTGATGCATAAACCTGCAGCGTGGAACATGGCACTCTGATTCTTTGCAAGCCCGAGCATGAAGTTGAAGGAGATACCACATCTTTTTACACAGAACACAGCCCCCAGATGCACGAGTTTTGCATTGTATCCCATGACGGAAAAGACCTTTCACCTTGCGACAGTTAGGATATTGGCAATGTGGAGAGCGGCATTGCGAAGCATGCACCAGAAGATCAAGCATTTTCCTTAGCTGCAATGTCAAATAAACAATTACATCAGGCACTATAGGTCACGAGGATTTTAGCAGAAAAATGACTCAGTACATTGGCAGATGAAAATATCATGGAGTGTTGGATCATCAAGTTAAGTTTCACAGTAGTCAATCCTAACATTCATTCTTCAACATAGTGTAATTATCAGCACCATAACATCTATATTCCACAAAATCATTTGTGATAGAAAATCTCACAACACATAAATGAAGTCAGATTGTTCAGATTCTTCTGGTTATGAATAGTATAGATCATTTGATAGGGTCAGGGAAGTACACTGAATTTGTTTAGAGAAATTGCAATCACTTGTAACTAGGTACATGCCAATTGACAAATACTTCACAACATCTTCCACTGCTTATTCCATAAGATTAAGTAAAGCAACTGGTTCACAGCTCTTCATATATAACAAATTAACAAACGAAGAACCGTTTTCCAAGAACAAGCAGCTGTATTTTCAAGATACGAGTCAGAACTCTAAAGACTATAAAAAAAGGTTTTGTACCTGCAGAACCCTCAATTGCCTAGCTTCTTTGTTCTGTGCATCGCGCTCAGCCAAGGATGGATGATTCGTCAACTTATGAGGATGATCCATACCCCCATCCTTTTGATAACAAGAATTGCATACATCATAATCAGGGCAAACCTCACAACGCCAACCTTGACCCGTTTCGATGTCAAGATGGCATATATTGCACGTTGTCACAAATGCAGGAGCAGTTGGATTATGAAGATGGTAAAGGACCATCATTGAGGAATGTTTAGCCCGGCGTAAAGTGTCATATTGATAATGGTTTCCTTGGCAAAGACTCAAAAATGCCTGTCTTGTGTCAAAAAACTCACTTTCAAGAATTTCATCTTTATCCTTTGTGTCAACAGGTACATCAGTGATTTCATCCTGCAGAATTTAGCAGTGTTATTTTATATTCAAAGAAAAGGAAAAGACTTCTGCTCAGAACCCATACAGGATTTCAAAGTAACGACATTTTAATCTAAATTAGATAGAAGTGTTCCTAGGACCAAGCAACTTACAGGATAGAGTGCATGCTTTTCCCTTTGGTTGATAGGATGCCGCTCTCTTTCTTCACGTTTCTGTTCTGCTTCATAACACCTAAGGAAATACAAGCACAGAAACCAAAATTTTAAAAATCATCACAAGAGTTAAGGAAATGTAAAGCACCTTTTCAAGAGCCATCAATTGAAACAAGACTAAAACCTGCTTGTTCTATTGTAACCCACACAAAAAAAACACTGTAGATTTTGAAATCTGTTTTGTACTACCTGTCAAATAATGGTTGTTTACTAAGGCCTTAAATAGCTTGTACACATATATAGAGCTTATAAGGAAATAATGCTATTGTAATTCTGCATTTATTCACCCAAGTAATTACCATTCATTCTCGTTTACTGTTACACGATGTTAAGGTTACAATAGCTAGTGAACACAGATGTTCAGGTTACATAAAATTTTCACTAAACAGCAATACTGGTGAAGATTAAAGACTCTTACTTGTCACAAATCTGAAAGTTTTTGCACTGCTTGCAAACCCAACGGGTGCCCGATACCATTAGATTACAGCAATGCGAACAGCAATGCTGTAAATGAACCATGATAAAGTCTTCCTTCATCGGGCAAATTGTCTCACCAAGCTGGAGAGATATATTTTAGTAAGAAGAAAATCAATTATAACTGCTTAATATGAAGACATCATAACAAGTTCCAAGGTTCTGGTGGCAGAAATTGCACAGTAACACAAATAACAAAATCATGATAAACAGCAGCTGATTGGCAAACAATGTTAAGCTGTAAGAAATAGGGGATAGGAATTACTTTATGCATCAGTAGCAGATCCTTTGATGCATTACCAAAAAGATCTGCCTGGCCAGATGCTTTTAGGGCCCTTTTTGTAATGGTCTTTTTGGTAGTTCCCTTCTTATTTTGTTTTCTCCCATCTTCTTCTTGATTAAGCTGATAAATTAAATCCTCAGCGGCACCAGGCCAATAATCCCCATCAAAGTACGGCAGCCTAGCTGCTGTGACCTTTGCCTTAGATTCACCACTAGATATGAAGAAATGGTCATACAAATTAATGAGGTCAGCAACAATATTTTCCTTAGCAGCTTTTCGTAACATTGCAAGATACCTGGAAACCAAAAGACATTCAATGAAGCACATTATAAAGTTAGAGAGGAAAAAAGTAAAGCAACCTCTGAATCTCTCCTTGGAAGTTTTTTTTTGCTCACCATTCCCGGAGCTTGTCAGATTTTGGTGTTTTCTGGATTTCTGGATGGCAATACAATATATAATCCTCACCCTTCAAAGGAGGGCAAGCCCATATATAGCAGCTTGTAAAACCCCTTTTCTTGCAGTATTCAAGGTATCCAATCTGCAGAATAAAATAGGTATAATTGCCAAAAACTCCAATTACAATTCCTAACCAAATGAATTGTTCACATTCTTGGATCAATTGCAAAGAAGATAGATAAGTATTTGAAGCTAACCAAAATTTCATGGTAAACAAATGTACGAAGAGCCTCTCCTGTCACTGCTTTAATCTCAGGTCTGAAGTACTTCACAGAATCTAGATAAGAAAGATAGACACGGCGCTGATTTGGAAACTGAGCTTCTGATCCGAATTCCTGAACATACATGCCAAATAGGCATACCTCAACACCTTCAATCTTCTGAAATAACAAAACAACCTGAAAGAAAAAATTCCAGTGAATTATTTCTGAAATACTTAGCACCCAGAGCTTTTCAAAAGCTTAAGTGTGTGTCTCAAACGTGGTATCCTGCAAACCTTAGACTTGTACGGGAATTCAGTTGGATAATTCTCCTCCCGAAATATCTCAAGAAAACGCTGCTTCACTTCCAACTTTTTGTCAACTGATGAAACTACTCGAACTACAAGTGATTCCGCTCCAGGAACCTAAAACATAGATTTTTAAAGAGATTAGATTGTGCCAATTAACATGCATTGATGCTCTAATTTTCAAGCACCTAGGACAAACTCAAGTCTTCAAGGAAGCAAAAGTAGACATTTACCAGAGTGGTGAACTATTTAACAGTCAAAAATGTGCTGTTGTGGTAACACTCATCTAAAGTTTTAAACAAAGAGCAAGAATGTCTGGCAACTAAAAATACTCGCAACAGGATCGGAGACAGCCACACATTGAAACAACCAGATGGTATTTCTGGAAACTAATTGTTCTTACAAATTAATAATGACATCAGCTACATAGAAACTTGTGTCAATGTCACAAAAAAAGAGCTCGTGTAGTCAATTGCCAGACAATTTCAGATCATACTATTTCCTATAGTATTTGTTAGTCCTGGAATAGGGGCTTTATTCTAGAGAAAATCACAGACTTAGCAACTATGTTTCAGTAGAATTTCTATTAGAATTCTTATGCTTCATTTTTTTTCCCTTCTGAGTTCCTATATTTTTAAGAGATTCAATCAATCAGATACATTTACTCCAGAAACACATTTGATGTGCCATTGTCCAAATACTCTTATACAGGATATTGTCAGAACAAGTGTACTTGATTGGTCTTTTTTTAAGAGAATAGGAATTCGTATAAAATTAAAGCATAGGAACTCAAATAAAAATTTTAACAAACTCTAAACCATGTCAATTTCATAAGCATATACTATATAAAAGTAAAACTCCTTTCCATATAACCTGCATTGTAAGCGTATTTTCATCATTACCAGTCCATATGTTAGCAGAATAAAAATAAACTCTAGATTTTAAAAATCAACCCTAGATTTTAAAAATCAACCAGAAGAACACAGGCCACAGAATGATATGTAACTCACGTCATCAAAACTTTTCCCGTGCATCTTGGCCCTATCCTGTCTTTCCTGCTTCAGTTTCCTAAATAACCTCTGCTCTATATGATCACTAAGTATTGTTCTAGGCAAATCCTTAGCCCCCAGAACCGCACTTTGTGGTAAGGGCTTGCGCTCTCCTCTTTCAACCTCTGCTATGTAGCAATTAGGGCAAGTATATTCAGCTTGCCCACCATCATTCCTTCGACCATTAAATAATGCACATATTTGGTGTTGCCAAGCTTCACATTTGTCACATTGAACCCACTGCACAAACATGAAAGAGTAAATTGTAAGTGATTATTTGAGAGCGCCAAGTAGCAGAAGGACAAATGCAAGACCACAGACAAACGCACCCATTCTTCAGTCTCCTCATCATTTCTTTTCTTCTCGAGTCTTGCCTTTAGAATAGTAGTCCCGTCAGCAACAATAGTATCCCCACGAGCCTCGTTATAGCATGGAATACAGAAAAAGTGTCGTGTATCACCAGCTCCCATGGTATAATACATTGCATTCCGCTTAATGCGAGCACCACAGGGTGTACAGTATATTGGCGGTGGTTCAAAAGTAAGCTTTTCAACTGCACACAATTGACAAGAGTTCTCACTCATTGAATGCTCCATTGCTTGGTTCTTTTCTGCCTTTGCCTTACTCTGTACAAAGCAAAGTGGAAAAACAGAAACAAAAACTACTATCATCCAACCAATATATTTACTATGCGCAGAACAGATGGTAATTTTAAAACCCCATGTGCATGCAAAAGAGAACTGCATCATTACTAACAGCAATAAAAGCCTGTAAGTAAGATCAAATGTTCTTTCATGATGAGCCTGTGGACAACAGAAGGTCAGTAGCACATTAAGCAGCAAACAAGAAAGTCATAAAGCTAGCACATCATATAAATACAAGGAGCTTAACACTCATTCACTATGAACATACACACATAAGTAAAACTAAGATCTCAACAGCAATCAGAACCAAACATTCCAAAACAGTACAGTTTCAGTTGACAAAATGGGAGGACAGGCTAAAAGTCTGAATATTTAAATACACCATAAAATATAGTACAGGTAGTGTATGTCAAAGTAACTTCTAGCTTCATGGTTGAGCAGAAATTACACACCATGTCAGGACAAGCCTTACTTCCTCTAGAGGTCATCTAATGATGATGTTTGAGAAAATTGCAGGCAGATATTTTCACAATTGTTTTTACAACATACAGAAAACTGTAAAGTAAATGAACTAAGGAGAAGCATAAAAGTCAGATGCATAATCTTACCTGGCCAACCCACTGCCTGAGGCCTATTATATGCTCCCTCACTTGTTCAGGTGTAAACAGTTCAGTCAATGATACGCCCTTTATTTTTGGCTTCCCAGACTTGGTTCCAGCTGGATTTTCAGGAGGCTTTGTAGCATTTTCTTGCTTAAGTGGATCAGTTTCTTTCTCAACTTTAAGACTCTCCTGCTTGGCTAAACGGGCAGGCTCATCATGTACCATGGATTCATCTGCAGGTATTTGGCTGCTGACATCATCCATGTTGTCCCTTTTCATCTCACTATCACTAGGACTTCCTTGTCTAGAACTTGCAGGAACTTCCAGCTTCACTTCCATGTATTCAGACTTAACTGGCAGTCTATTATCACCATGTTTGTGATCTTGGCGCTGGACATCCTGGGCTATATGAGCATCACTGACTGCAGATGCTGATACAGCAGAAACTTCACTCTCAGGTCTAAGTGTTTGGGAAGATTGCTCTATTTTCATGCGCTTCGGAGAAGGTTGTAGATCTTCAGTGCTTTCAACAATTGGAGTTCTTGAAATCAGTCGAGCTGCATTTTCTCCATTATCAGTGCCTTTGCTTGGCAAACCAGAATCTGAGGCTGGAGGTGTGCGTGTCTTCATTTGTATCTTTATTTGGGCCTCTAGATAATTTCTAACAGGAATACAAACAGGGCAACATGCATCTCTGCAGTGCCTAAAGTGATGAATTAATATCCTGGTGTGCTGACATCGAGGATATGGGCATGGAGTTGACTTGCATCTGTCCATGTGCCTCAACAAATTTTGGACAGTAGTGCAGTTAGGGTCAGGACATTGACCTTCTGGGGCAGGACATCTCCGGGCATGCCGCAAGAACAAAAGCCACTTCTGCTGATTTCTAAATTGCCGGTCACGATTAGCATTTCCAGATCTATAGGTGACACCACTTGAATTTTGGAGCTCTGAAGTGCTTCTAGGAGGTACTGTTTGACTGACAATGGATCCTTCTGAAGCCACATTATTACGCTGAGCTTCACCTTGCCCGGATATTCTCTGGTGGAAATCCTCTTGGACATGCTGCTCATGTGACATGCTACCTGGTACGCAAGTCCGGTCCTGAGATTGTGGATGCCATTGATCCTGCAATGCCGAATCTGATTGTGTCCCAACAGAAAGGCTGTTAAAATTATTTTGAGACTCTGAAACCAACTGATGTGGATGCAACATCTGTTGCATTTGCTGTGAATTTTGCGGCAATGACAAGTACATGTCATGCTGTCCAGCTGGATGACTGAGATTTTGTGCATTCTTAGAATGGTCTCCAACCACATTTTGCTGGAATTGGTT
>Ga0325411_1002329_pt1 | contig 21439 bp, 11 predicted proteins | sample PopdelMetagenome_13_FD_206181 | JGI IMG/M metagenome (GOLD analysis project Ga0325411, IMG submission 206181) | Populus deltoides microbial communities from Bellville, Georgia, United States - Xylem-PdIQD-R4 | ecosystem: Host-associated > Plants > Phyllosphere > Stem > Wood/Secondary xylem...
TGTATGTGAAAAAATATAAACAATTTAACTATTATATAATGCGTGAAAGGTACAAAACACACTGGGAGCTTGTGTCAACCCACTGAAAGATTGTTTGTGATGGTAAAAAAATAAATGAAAAAAAAATATTAATAAAAAAAATATTGGGATTAGCATGGTCTCCCAATACATGGGCGACGAGACCGATTAGTCTCCTGGCCTATTTAGAGAACAATCTACTTTTCTCTTTTTTTCATATTTTTTTCTATATTTTTTCTGCCCTTTTCTCTCACTTTCTTGATTTTTTTGGACTTTTAGAGAAAACAATTATTTTAATATTAGGTCAATATTTTACGGTGTAAGTTTACAGTCTGATTTTAAGTGAAATTGTTGAAAAAACATGCGAGGGACCCACAAACAATTTTAAAATGGCCCTAAATTTTTTCAGAACTTTTAAAAATTGTTTAGGGCTTGTTTGGCTAGACACTAAAATAAAGGACAAGTTAAGGCTAAAAAGATGGCAATAGGGCGCCCTTATCTAAAAGTCAGAGGCATGAAAAATCCCTTAAGGCCGTGTTAAGGCCGTGTTTGGCAAACACGTCTTAAGAACTAAAAAGATGAATTTTTCTATGCTAAAAATCGAGCGTGCGAAACACACCCTTAATGCTGTGTTGGGCTTAGCCTAGCCACATAGGTTGGGCTTACTAGGTCGACGCCCACGCATAGGGGTTGAACTTTGGCTCAACACAATTCGATCTTTTTAGCTGATAGATAACCCAAAAGCTCCATTTGTTTATATGGAACCCATCAAGCCACGCGGGCTAGGCTAAGGCAAGAGGCCCAACTTTATTTTTTACCACTAGCCTGACCAAATGACTATTTTCTCTGGCAAAAACGATTTCCAGCAATGGGTAATTATTCCATACACATTCTATCTTCATGCTCAACACTCAAAGGAAGAAAGGGAAGGGAGAAAATGTTACCTAGCCTGAGGGAGTGTTATTCGTTGGCTGATGATGCTTCCATTATAAGGATAATGGATGTTAGTGGAGGTTGATGGTGGTCCACGGTGACTGATGGAGAAGAAAGAAATAGTGGTGAGGATGGCTCGTGGGCTGGTCTTTGAGGGATGTTTTTGGCTAGAATGAGTTATGGGTGTAATGTAGGGTGTTATTAAGGTAGTATGTTGCTAGAATATGGGATGAAAGACGTGTTTCAAGTTGGTTTTGTGATTAGTTTTCTCTCGTTTTTTCTGTTCCATTTTTTCTTTTTGTCTTTTCCTTTCCTTTACCCTCAGTTTTTCTTTCTCTTTTCTTCACTTGAACGTCATCGTTATTTTTAGGGGTGAAAGAGGTGTTTGGGATCCCTTCCAGAATTCAATCCTAGCCAGTGATCTGCTTGGACAGGATCCCAACCACTGATAACAACCCAACAACTGGTACTGTCAAACCAGGATGTCAAAGGCTGGTCGAGGCAGTGATGTTGGATCAACGTTATAACGACTATAAAGAGACCACTCAATGGGAACTATAATGGGGCATGGTACAATGTCAGGGCTACCAGGGGAGCATGTCTTTTGTCTTCCTTGAGGAATGAAAGAGCATTAAATGGCTCTCTAAAGAAGGGTATTTCGCTAGCTTTTCATGGGGCCAAAAGAAGAAGACAATAAACACTGCTAGACGATGCATCGTTTGGCTTTTATTTTTTTGACCTGGCATTAACCAAAACGACATTGTTTTAAAGAACGCACCGTTTCATTTAAATAAAACGGTGTCATTTTGGCCACTTTAGATTTAATTAGGACATAAACCCTCCCTTTTGATTTCATTCTCAATCTTTGAATTTATTCATTTAGACCATCGATCTTACCCCTGTAAAATTTTAAAAAGACCTTATGATTTTAGGTTTTTTTTTCAATTCGGTCCTTAGCCCTGAATATTTTTAATCTCGTCCTCAATTGACTTTTAAATTTATAATTTCTTCAATTTCACCTCTATTTTTAATTGAATTTGGTCCTGGAATACGCGCGCCTTTTTCAAAGAGATCTTTGGTCTTGAATTTCTTCAATTTAGCACTTAATTGACCCCTTAAACTTTGATTTTATTTCAATTTTGCCCCTAATTTCTTCCAATTGAGTTTGTAAAAATGGAATTTGGTCTTTAAAATTCCAATATTCTTAATCATGCTTCCAAACTTAAATTTTCACCAATTAAGTTCTTAATAAAATTAATTTTACCCATTAAAAGTCTAATTAAGTACTTGCACTTAATTAATTCTTAAACTTAATTAGATATTTAATTAGGCTTATGATAAAATCAAATTGGCTTATTAAAAGTCTAATTAAGTCCCCAGACTTAATTTTATGGAAATTCATCTGATTATTCTTCACATTCAAGTCCTTCAATGGTGCAATTGAGTTTTAAAATTTTCACTTAAATCCCTCTTTAGCCTGTGTTTGTCAATCAAGTTATTGGTCTTCTTTTATTTTTCTTTTTTTGTATTTTATTTTTATTTTTAAAATGAAAAGGATAAATTTTGGGAAAACTCAATATTAGGTTATAACAGTTACCCTCTCTTTACAATGCTTATGATAGAAAGTCTCGTTAAAGACTTTAGATAGTAAGCTTGTATAAAAGAAAAGAAAAAAATGATGTGGATTTACCAAATCAAGAAGTGGTTAATTCTTTTCAAAATGATAGGATATTCAAAGATATCTTCGAGAATGACAGATCTAACAAAAATGTTAGAAACGAAGGCTTAAAAATGTACTCAGAAGGAAACAATGCCAAAACTATGTAAAAGAGATAGGGCTCAAAGGTACACTATCTGAAAGACAAAGACTCAAAGACACACTTATAAAGGAAGAGATAGGGTTCAAAGGTGTACTATCTTAAATGTAAGAGTTCAAAGACACACTTAGAAGAAAATAGTGATGAAAGCACCATATAAAAGAGATAGAGCTTAAAGGCATGCTATCTAAAAGGTGAGGGCTCAAATGCGTACTAAAAATGGAATAGATAGGGCTCAAAGGTGTGTTATCTAAAAAATAAGGGCTTAAAGACGCACTTAGAAGACAATAATGATTGGATAACTTTTTACAAAAGATAGGGCTCAAAGGCGCGTTATTTGGAAGGCGAAGGCTCAAAGGCACTCTTATAAGGGAAGGGATGGGACTCAAAGACGCGTTATCTAAAAGACGAGGGCTCAAATGTGCACTTAGAAGGAAAAGGTATCGTAAGCACTCTGAAAAGAGATAGGTCTCAAAGGCTTGTTATCTAGAAATTGAGGGCTCAAAGACGTATTTTAGAAGAAAATAGTGTTAAAACACTATGTAAAAGAGATAGGGCTTAAAGGTGCGCTATCTTGAAGGTGAGGGCTCAAATGTGCACTAAAAAGAAATAGTGCCAAAAACACTATGTAAAAAAGATAGGCTACAATTGAGAACTATCTGAAAGGTAAGGGCTCAAAAGCGTACTTAGAAAGAAATAGTGCCAAAAGCATTATGTAAAATGCATAGGGCTCAAATGCTTTGGGGTTAATATGCATATATTTTTACCTTAAAATATAGATCCCTTTTCTTTGTGGACTCTATCTCTCAAAACTTCAATCCTCGTAGCAAGTTTTTATAGCTCCTTCAATTTTGTTTACTCAAGCCACAACTTGTAAACATATCCTTTGGGAAAGAGATGCTCATTTGATAAGGTCAAATGATCTTATCATACCCTATTATCTATGGACTCTTAACCTTTTAAAGCTCACAGGCTTATCACTATAACTATATGAGTATGTTATAACCACAACTTAGTATTCAATATACATGCTTCACAATGGTTTTCTTCAAAAGATATTGGAGGACTTAAACAATTTGCTGCTTGTTTTATATTCTTCTAGAAAAATAAATTATGTAGCCATCCCTATTAGGATTCTTTAATTTCCCCCAACTTGACCATGCCTTAAAGTACTTTATCTCATTTTACTTGCTCGGGTTTTCTCAAGAATGATGTTATGCAAAAGAGTGTTCAGTTCATTATAAAATATTGCTTTCACAAGAAAATCTTTAGAATTTCAAAGCTATTACCTAATGAAAAAATTATTTTGATGTAAGTTTAAAACAAATTTGTTGTAAGAAATTCAAGCGATTCATACGGGCAAGGTTTCATAAAGATTGAATTTTTACGATTTTGTTGGTGAAAATATGAAGTGACCTTCTATTTTCATGATTTTTTTGTCAAAAGGATCGTATTTTAACTCGAGAGTTTCAGATAAAAAAATCTTTAAAGCATTCATTATATTTGTATAAATAATAAAACATAATTGTAGTCTTTTAGAGATCTCATTTTGCATGAGAGCATCGTTTACCAACCCAGATTGCTTGCTTTTGATTAGAAAGGAATTTATCAGGCACATAATGTGAGCTTTGACTCTTGGTTGTGAAAGAAAAAGATATTTATAAGCTTAGAACATGTTTAAGGGATATCAAGACTAAAGATCACTAATGCTCGTTCTTAAGCCTTTCTTTTAGTCAATGGCCTCTTAGACTCAAGGGTTGACTTTGTAAAATTATTTTGACATGCCTACCAGTGTTGGGTTTGGACTATTTGATTTGAGCATCATAATCACACTCATTGCTTTTATTTTTGTACAACATGCTTATTTTTTTTAATCTTTGAATTGTTTTTTACCCCCAACTTTAATTGGCAACCCTTGGACTTTACATTGATCATTGAAGATCATTTCATATAATCTTGTGGTCAAATTGCTTTTTAAATGCTCGTATTTTTCCTAGTGCAGGGTGTAATCCTAGTCAAGGTTTACTTGCAAGAAAAACTTACTAGGCTTAACGAGGACTTGCAAAGGATATTTTTTAAGTATTGTGAAAGGATTATCATATGGTATTTTTCTCATTTCAAACTCATGCTTTTAGTATTAATAAGCTTTTGTTTCTTTCATTGTGATTAGTTGGATATGCAAAATCAAATTATGAATCATTATTTAGCCAACTAAAGCTCAACTTCAAAGTTATTTGAGTGGTTTTTTGTTTATTTTTCAAGTTTCTAAATGTTTGGTGACCTTACTAGGAGATCACTTGAATTCTCAAAACTCGTTTGTTAAAAATCAAACACCAATTTCACATTTGAATTTGTACTAATAACTTTGATTTCCCAAAAACTTTTTAATATTTTGTGAAAACACTAAAACAAGGTTTTTTAAGCCTATAAGATCATGCAAAGTTTTTTTAGAGCTTATAAAAAAGAAAAAGCACACCAAAGAATTCATGGCCAAACTTTGATCTTTATTGATTTATTAACAAAGTACATTATGCATAGTACTTCTTTACAACATCAGAGTTTACAGGTTTTGATACATCATTTTTGTCCATCCTGGTCAAAATTAAGGCACTTCCAGAAAAGGCTTTCTTCACCATATATGGTCCCTTATAATTTGATGCCCTTTTACTATGATCTTCTCCCCATATTATCAAGATTTTGTTCAATGCCAAGTCTCCTTCTTTGAATACCCTTAGTCTGAATTTCTTATTGTATCTTTTAACCATTTTGTTTTGATAAAACTGATGATGACAATTTATTATTAGTCTCTTCTCGCTGATCAGATTTAACTGCTTAAATTTTAGTTTTGCCCATTCTGAATATTCCAATTTTCCATTAATTTGAACCTTTGATGATGGAATCTTTACTTCTTAAGGCATCACAGCTTCCATCTCATGTATTAAAGAGTACAGGGTTACACACATAGAAGTTCTGACTGTGGTGTAGTACACGTGAAGTCTATATAAAAACATCTCGTGCCAATCTTTGTAGGTGATTATCATCTTCTAGATGATATTCTTGAGATTTTTATTGGTTGCCTTAATAACACTATTCATATTAGGTTTGTAAGGAGAAGAATTAAAGTTCTTAATCATTCACTTGGTGCAAAGTTCAGCAATCAGTTTTTCATTGAAATTTTAAGCATTATCAGTTATCAATTTTTGTGAAAGCTATAACGACAAATTACATTCTTCTCATTGAAACTCTTGACCACCTTTTGTGTCACATATGCCTAAAAGTTGGCTTATACCTATTTAGTGAAATAGTCGATGCCATCAAGATAAATCTATACTCGTTATTGGCTTTTGGGTTGATTAGTCCTATAACATCAAATCCCTATATATTAAAAAGCCAAGGCGAGGTCATATTAAACAGGGGTGCCAGAGATGCATTTATTTTATCACCATATATCTGATACTTGTAGCATTTCCTAACATGCTCAACACGGTCCCTTTCTATAGTTAGCTAAAAGTATCAAGATCATTATATAGTTCTTGCCATTGTATGCTCATTAGTATGAGTGACATAAATTCCTCACGGACCTCATGTAAAGTTTACTCAACCTCTTCCTCATTCAAACACCTAAGTAAAGTCATGTCGAATGACCTTTTATATAGGATTTCACCATCCAAATAATAATTCATCGTCATCCCTCTCAAAGTCTTTTCATTCTTCTTGGAGGCTCCAAGAAGATATTCCCAGTGCTGGATAAATAATTTTATATCATTGTATCATGGTTTTTCAGTTGTTGTCTCTTCAAGTGAGCAACAATGGGCTTGGAAATTTCTGAATTTGATGTTTACTAGTTGAGTCCTACCCCCACCCCCCAATATTGATTTGTGTCATTGAGGATAAGATGGCCAAGGCATCAACAAACTGATTCTTATCTCTATTTAGATAAGTGAATTTTATCTCATCAAACTCACTTTCCAACTTTGAGAGGTAATCTTAGTATTACCTCAATTTGTTATCTTTAGTTTGTCATTACTCTTTCACTTGCCATATAATTAGTATTGAGTCTTTGTAAACATCAAGTTTTTCAACTTTCAACTCCAAAGCAGCTTTTAGACCGATGATGTAAGATTTATATTCGACCGTGTTATTAGTGCATTCAACATATAACCTTATTAAAAACATGATATTGTTTCTTTTCTAGGTGAATTATTACTGTTCCAGCCCTATTTCCTTATACGTGCACCACTTCATCAAAATACATGGTTCATCAATCATTCATTTCACCATCATCATCAACTTCTAATACATCCTCAGCAGGAAGATCAAAATTCAATGGCTCATAGTCTTCTACAACATTATCTACTAAATGATTAGTAATTGTGCTTTCTTTTACGACCTTTCTTGTCATGTAAACAATATCATATTTTGCTAATAATACTTTCCACCTTGCTACTAGACTAGAAAAGTAAGGCTTTTCACATATATATCTGAGCGAATCTAGTTTTGATATCAACCAAATTATGTCATACAATATGTATTGTCTGAGCTTTTTTCACCCCATACTAGAGCACAACATACTCTTTTTATTGCATTGTGGCCCAACACGTATATTATAATTTTTTTTGTCACTGACAAATACAAGATCAAAGGTCTTTCAAGCATAAAGAGTACTATTTAGATGCGTGTTCTGTAAATACCTTTTGATCTTATTAAAAGATTTTTGGCAACCACTATCCCACACCCCTAGAATTTTCTTTCTAAGTAATAAGAATATTGGCTCGCTGGTCACTGTAAGCTAGGATATGAATCGGGCTATATAATTCAAACGCCTAAAAAAACTTCTTACTTCCTTCTTTGTCTTTAATGCCGACATATACTAAATTGCATTTATTTTGTCTATATCAACTTTTATTCCTAGACCATTTACCATAGAGCCATCATTTTTCATGTTCTTACACCAAATGAACACTTCATGGGATTTGGTCTTTGAAACTTCTGCAAACTCTTGAATAACTTCCTTAATAGTTGCACGTGACCTGTTTATTTCTTTGATTTGGCTAGTATATCCACTTCCCGATGCATCATATCATAAAACAAGGTGACCGTTGTTCTTTGACAAGTGGCCTAGCATTTTTTAATCCAAATGGTAATATCTTGTAGCAGAACGTTCCTTAAGGTTTGACAAAGATAGTTTTATCAGTCTTCCTCAGCCATTCTAATATGATTATATCCTAAAAACTCCTCCATGAATAAATAAGTGGTATTTTTTATAGCGTTGTCAACTAAAACATCTATATAAGGCAAAGAAAAGTCATCATTTGGGCTTATCTTGTTCAAATATCTATAATACATGCATACCCTAATCCTATCATATTTCCTGGGAACTACAACTATATTATCCACCTATTGGGGATAATTGACTACATCCAAGAATCTTGCATCCCACTACTTCTAAATTTCTGCCTTTATCTTGAGTAGTATGTTCAGGCGCATTTGTTTTGTTTTCTGTTTAACTAACTTTCTTTATTCCATCAAGAGAATCTCGTGCACCACAATAACAGTATCCAAATTGGACATGTCTGTATAAGTCCTGGAAAAAATGTCCGTATACTCTTGCAATAAGGAGATCAGACCGTCCTTTTTCTTAGTTGTAATAAGAGCACTAATCTTTAATTCTTTCTTTTCTTATTTGGTACCAAATTTATTACTTCTAACTCTTTCTTGGCAGGTTTCCAGAATTTCTCAAATTTTTCAACCAATCTGGTAAGCTCTTTTAGGCCCTTTTCCTACCATTCTTCATCACTCATTGCAATTATGTTATCAAAGTTTGGTCAATTATTCTTAGTGCAGTGGGTTTATGAATTGGTGAAAGATTCACTTTCAAAATTTCTAAAAACGTAAGATGTGTTTGTGTAAGTGTTTATTTGCATGGAAAGACAAAAAGGAAATAAAACACATTTTGAACACAAGAAATGCATGATGTTATTAAAATAAGGCTCATTGAGAAAAGAAAATCTTGTGGCATCATGAGCTAGACTGCCAACAAAACCATAAAAGATAAAACAAAACACAACAAGACAAAACATCTTAGCAAGCCTGGTCAAATAAGAACTATTACTTGTTTAACATAATAGTAACACGCTCAATTTTCTAATTCTAGCATATCACCTCATCAGCTAGCTTTCTTACAAAGGCTTTCGCATTAATCTCATCAATAGTATGAACAAACAGTTGGGCAGTATCTCATCCTCCATTTGAGTAAGTCTTAGGAAAGTCATTCAAAATGGTAGGATTGTCAATTCCTCTTTTTCCAGCTCCTTTCCCTTAATTCTTGTCATTTTGCTTTCGTCTTGATCTCGGAAACTCGCATATAGTCATCCTTGTTGGGTTTATATCCAAGCCTAAATCTCTAGTCAGCACATTTTAATTTTATCAAATTGACTTGTTCAAACATTCCAGTGTCAGGATCAAATTGAAAGGGAATCTCATGTTTTAGGAAGTAATTAGTTGCCATTCTTATTGCTTCCAAAATCTTTGGCCTTCTCAACACCGTGTTCTTAGGAACCCATTAAATGTTTATGATTTTAAAAGCATGAATATTCTCATCTTTACAATGTTCTACCTTGATGAATGGTACAACCATATTCCTTATTATGGAAATTATTTCTTTACCCTTGATAGTTACCAGCACCTTATTAATGATGTATTTCAAGTAATGATGTAATGAGGAAGCTATCACACTAACCGCGGGGATCTAAGGTCTTCCCAGTAACATATTATAGGAAGGATGAATATACATCACTTATAATGTAACAAAAAACACTTATATCCCCATATATAGCTCTACTTTCATGGTCCCGATTATTTATCTTGGCAAGCCATTATATGTCATCGCCATCGTAGTACTTAGCCTCATATGTGATTCATCGACAGTAATTTCACTCATCATGTGTCTTGGCAGCACATTTAATATCGAGCCATCATCAATCAATATTTTGCATATCAGGATGTTTTTTCATCGCACTATAATGTACAATGGTTTACTATACCAGATATCTTCATATTTTAATTCATCTTTAATGAAGTACATATAATTTGAGGCTTGGATTCTGCCTATCAAGTGTTCAATAGTTTCTTAGTTGATATCCTGAGGCATAAACACCTCGTTTAACACCATCTACAAAGCTTTCCTATGTCGTTTAGAGCTCAAAATCAATGATAGAAATGATATTTTAGTAGGAGTTTTCTTAAGCTACTCAATGACATTGTATTCACTGTGTTTCCTTAGCTTCAGGAACTCATTGGTCTCTGCCTCAGTGAAGGGCTTATTGACTTTTTTTGACAGGATCAATTACCTCTTTCCTCTTGACTTTTCTTTGTTTCTCAAGTTCCTTTGAGGTGAAGCTCCTCCCACTAGATGTTAAGCCTCCGACTTTTGTTTGCAAAATAAGCCCTGGTTGCCTGCTTTGGAAGGAATACTCGTAGTTATGTGACAAGGAATTATAGTTTTCTTTTTTTGCCACTGTAGGTTTAAACATAATCAATTTAGGCAACCCATCAATAGTAAATTAAACCCTACAGACTTCCTTATTCATGCTAGGTTCATCTATTACAGACACCTCTCTACCCGTTTCCCCCTAAATTTTAAAAGTTTCTTGAGTCAGCATTTATATCACCTCATTATGCAAATCTCTGTATTGGTTGATCCTATGGTCTTTTTCTTGGTGATACTTCCAGAAATCCCTACTTGTCAACCCGTCTTCACAACTACCCTCTTTATATCCGGCTTTTACCAACATTTTATAAACACTATATAGAGACACCTTCAAGCACCTCAGGCTTTCAGTCTCCAATGTGTTTATGGATTCATTACCCATACCATTATTAGATAAGCTATTGGATCTAGTCTCTGGCTAATGTGAAACCTCTTGATCACATGGTAAAGTAACCCTTAATAAAGTTGATAAAAACCTAGAAAGCCAAAAATCAAATTTGATATAACCTTGACCCATAGAAAACCTTGTACCTAAGAACCAAAGGTATTGAAAAAAGACTTAAACTCAAAGATAATCTTGTATCTAAGAATCCTAAGTATGTGAATGGCGTCACAAAACCAGTTAATCTTTGATAAGTTAGTGTATGTTCTTTGTCTCTGCAAAGAAATGTTGTTTTGCCACAAATAAACAAAAGAACAACTCGTTTATTCTCCAACTTGCAGCTGAAATTTGCAGCTAAAAAACATAATATAATCTTCTCTAACTAACCATAATGGACCCCTTTTGGGTTACAAGTTAATGGGCTTAAACTAATAATCAACTAACACAAGTCCAATAATAAAATAAACTTCTAAATAATATTTAATAGGCCAGAACAAATTCAAATTAAAAATAATTGTTAAAAATTAAATAAATAAATAAAATAGGATAATAAAAACAAAGTCTTCTTGCTAAAATTTCTCTATGTAACTCAAATCTCTAATTGCTGCACATTCTTAACAGATTTTTAATCCTGAATGCAACCACATCATTCTCTCTCGTCTGGATGAATTAATGAGCCTACCAAATATGGTTGAAAATTTCGTGATGTCTAGTTTCCATAACAACGTGAAGATCAGAATAATTTCACTTATAGCTTCAGATATGTCCCAAACAGTACACAAAAATCTAGTTTGACATATTTGACAAGATTTGTCTAATAACTTCGACCCTCTGAAATAATATAATCCCAAACTCTATTTGACCTAAACATTTACCAAAATATAGTTTCATGTATCTAGTATCTCCCTGTAAAATTTTAGCACATTCCAATGTACAATTTGAGAGGTATACCTGATCACGCAAAACTGGTTAGCAGATTTTAAGGTCAAATTTAGACCTGACTTAGTTCGTATCATCCTCCCCTTCTTTAAAAAGATTTGACCTCGAATATGTATAATGAAAAAAATCTTTTAAGGTAAACAAATCAGTACCAACCTGAATAATATCATCATCATCATCAAAACCAAGAAGAATCATCATCTCTTTCTTTAAATTCAATTGCTTCTCAAATATTTGTTTAGGTGTTAAAGAAACAAGAGTTATAGGTCTTCCAATCATCTAAAAGGAATTTTTATTTGTTACTCCATCATGCATAACACTCCAATCATACTATTATGGTCTACCACGCAATAAGTGACTAGCTTGCATTGGCATAACATCATATAACATTTTATCACAATATTTACCAATAAAAAAGGCAACCAAAACCTACTTATTCACGTTCACGCCACCACAATCATTCAACCACTATAATTTATAAAGTATGGAATGTTTAGTGGTATGTAAGTTCAACTTTCTCACCAATTTAGTACTAGCTATATTAGTGCAACTATCACCATCTATAATTAAGCTACATACCTTATTATGAACATGACATCTCGTGTGGAATATATTCTCCCTCTGACCTTCTGAATCATCCACCTTGACATGCATGTTTAGTGCTCTCATAACGACAAGTGCCTCTCCCTCAACCGGATACCGAACACAAACATTATCAGCATCCTCTAATGGTGGCATCTTTTACTTTTCATCCTCTCCATCGATCTCAACCTTATTATTAGCTTTCATAACCATAACTCTTTCATTTCGATACTATAAAGCAACATGATCAAAACCCAAAAAACAAAAGCATTTAATGTTATAGTTACGGGAAATAAGAGTAATATTGTTACCTTTAACAGCAGTCGAGGTGTCTTTCTTCTCTCTAGGATATTCGGTCTTACCTTCCTCATTTTAATGTGATGGACCACCACCAGGTTTAGCCTTTCAATTGGGTTTCCAAGGTTTAGAAGGGCCTAATAGTTGGCATTGCTGAATGATACCCTTCTATTTAAGTTGTTTCTCCACCTTCACGACCATATACACCATCTCCTTCAATTCTATATAATGATGCAAATCCATAATATGAGTTATATTATGATTAAGGTCATTCATAAATCTAGTCATAATAGCCTCCCTTTCCTCCTCAACATTAGCTTGAATCATATCATGTTTCATCTCCTTAAAGTACTCATCAATAATCTTTGTACGTAACTCAAACTCTGCAACCTTTGATATGATTCTCTATAATAGTGGCTAGACACAAATCTCCTCCTCATAAAGGATTCCATCTCATCCAAAGTATCAATTTGCCTCTCATAATTCCTCCTATAGTTTGTCACTAACCGATCCCACTATATAATGGCATAGTTAGTAAAAGCAATCACAGTAAGCTTGACTTTCTTTAGATCCAAATGATTGTGACACTTAAAAATCCACTTCACTTTCTTGTCCTATTCTAAATGATTTTTTGGATCATTCTTCCCCTAAAAAACTGGTATTTTCATATTAATTATACATAAATCTCTATTTAACTTAGCATTATGATCTCAATACCTATAATTACCCTTTTAGTCAAAATTATCACCATATATTTCCCCTACAAACTAAAAATTTCATTGCTATCCTAAATGTTCCCAATGTTCCATGGACACATCTTCAAAATCAACATCATTCATGTTCGTATTATCAGCCACAAACTCATCCATATTAGTGTTAACTCACTTAACAACCCTCCTAACATTAAATTCTCTTCGCTCATTGGCTATCTAATCCATCTGTTTATTCATAACGTGTAACTAATTTATAATTTCATTGTCTCCTCTTTGTGATGCTATGTTGTTGTTTGCCTTCAACATCATTGGATCTAAAAATTGGTTAGTTAACAATAAATATATATTCCTTACACACTCCTTCATGTGTTTACACTCCTCTAATGTTTCACTCAAACATAGGTTTTTCACTCAAATATGCTCGCAACGTCTTTTTCCTCTCGTCTCACCTTTTTTGACTCTTGCGGAACTAAATTTTAAAGCCTAGCTCTGATACCAACTAATTTGAACCCCTTAACCATATGGTCAAGAAACTCCTAACGAAGTAGATAACAACCCAAAAAGTTAAAAATCAGGTTTGATAGAACCTTGACCCAGATGTAACCTTGTACCTAAGAACCAAAGGTATTGAAAAAAAACTTGGACCCATAGATAACATTGTATCCCGAACTCTATTTGACCTGAAAATTTACCAAAACATATTTTCATGTGTTTAAGTATCTACTTATAAAATTTCAGTTTATTCCAATCTATGGTTTGAGAGATATGTTAGATCTTACAAAACTAGTCAACAGACATTTTAACACCAAATTCGTATCACACTTGGTTGGTATCACTAGCTCTTTAAAGTTTTTTGTTGTTCAATTTCAAGCTCAGTTATCTTCAAGTTTATCTATACATTGAATCTGTTGATGTGATCTTTCCATTCTTCAAACTTCTATCTCAGCTCACTCAGCTCTTCATCAGCTTTTTGATACTGCCCTTTTAGCTTCTTTGATTCTTCCTTCTGAATTTCTAACTCAATCTAGATTATAAAGACTCGATCCATCATCGCATTCGCTTTATCCTGATACTCCCTCATATCTGTTTTGGCTACCCTTCTAGCTTCTATTTTGTCGTCAGTTTGGGTTTTGTACTAAGCTATTAAGTTTCCTTCTTCCTTAATATTGAGATTGGCCAACCTATTCTTCTTTTTTTTAGCTTCCAACCTCATTCTGTTATGATTCCTTTCCTTTTTTTAAGAAGCTATTAATTCTTTGTCAGTAAGTTTTTTGCCCTCAAATGTCCTTTTTAGGGTTATCAATTAACATAGACCTCTTATCACGTGGTAAAGCAACCCTTAATAAAGATGATACTTCCTGAGAAAAGCTAAAAATCAGGTTTGATAACCTTAACCCAGAGTTAACCTATAACTAAGAACCAGAGAGAGGTATTGGAATTTGTGAATTGACGCCACAAGATCAGTTATACCTTGATAAGTTAGGTTTTCTTCTTTGTCATAGTAAAGAAATATTTGCTTCAAGCAAAACACAAGTTTATTTCATAAATCCATGCATACTGGTAACCCTAATGGATGCAAAACTTGTGGGTTAATATTTACCCACTTACAATAAGCTCAAAGTATGTTAACTAAGCCCAAACATGAAAAAGATAATAAAAATAACTAATCTAACATATTAACTAAAGTTGTTACACCAAATAAATAGGTAATTTTTTTAGTTTAAATAATATCATGAACGAAATTCTCATCCTAGAAACACTAGGGTCCTTATTGCCACTTTTAGATATCAAAGATAAGTTAGGGAATTGATTGTTGAAGTTGTCTCCCTTTTAGTTTCCTTGTTTGTCTATTATAATTAATTATAACTTTAAAGAATCCTGTCAAAACATGAAAACCTTTGTTGCCTTCCTTTAACCTTCCTTGTAGGATTAGAAAACTTCCTAAGATAAGCTAATCATTTTATTATTAAATACCACTAACCTTTATTTTCTTGTGTAGCTAGAATGAATAAGAAATCCTTATAATAAAAGAATTTTAGAACATTAATGAATCATTACCACACTTGAAAGTTATGTTGCTGCCTATTAAAAATCCTTGTAGAACTAGGAAATTCTTAAAACAAGTTGTTATATCCTTGTAGGAAAAGGATCCTGTCAAATAGGAAATCCATAAGTCAAAAGAAAGTAAATAACAAAACTCGTATATCATGTTCTTACCTATATTGCAAGGCTTTCCTGAACTCTGATTGTCCTGCAATTTTACCCTAACATAGAACATTATACCAACAAACTCTGGGTAAATGTTTAGCCTAATCCCAAGTTCATATTGAGAATTATGATTATTGTTGTAAAACTGGACAATAGGCACATTTATGTTAAAATCTAAATTTTTTTGTTCAACCCTTTCTTGGATCGTATCACCAGTTCTTTTTCAGCATTACATGCTTGTTTACCATATCATCATACTTGGACATTCTTTCCTTCAATTTCCTCAGACTTTTTGGTCATGTCCTGTCATTCACTAATTATATCTTGATCATTTGCTCCTCATTCCACGTCTTGCATTAGTATTGTTATATGTTCATCCTTTTCTCACAACTACTAGTTTAAAAAGACTTTTATCTTTCTTCTTTCAATAGCTGGTTTTCTAAGAACTTCTGCTAATTCTTGGTGTTACTTAGCTTAATTTTAGCTTATCCAACTTATCGCGCAACACTGCTTCATTGCTAACCCTTTTTCTCTTTGGTTCCCTAGTGATAGATGGTCCAACTTTGCTAACCTCTATTGGGCCTTGCACTCTAAAACTTCCAAGTACCTCGGATAACCCATTATTTCTCTAAACTAAATAATTAGGGTTGACTGAGGATTTGACCTCATATTCACCTTTATGGACTAGTATAAACTACTTTCAACCATGTCTGATAGCATCTAATTTAGCTAAAAAATTAGAATTCTTAAAACCTGGTATACTTGGCTAAACCACAAGTTTTCGACCCTTGTTGAATCCCTCCAAACTTCCTAGTAACCAATGAGGGTAAATAGGTGATGTAACTAAATAACTTAATCAGTAGGACTCATGCCTTATCTCTACAACTTATAATATAATAGGTTTCTTTATCCGAGGGGTTGTCCACCTGAAGTTTATCTAAGCGATAGCTTAGTATTTCTCTACCTAGACCCTCTTATCTAAGTTATACCAATTTTCACTCATAACCAACTTAAAGGACCTCATATTAAACCACTAAAAATTATTAAAAACCTCTTTTAAGGTTTCCAAATGACTCAATATCCATGTGAACAACAAGGAATACATCATCGTATCACTCCCTTTCCATGTAGCCTATAGTGGTTCAACGACAAGAAAGTTTCAACCATGACAATTGTAATATGGTTATTCTTTATTCATTCATATTGAACAAAGGCATTAGCAAATTCAACACTGATGATCCCAGGAGCTTCTAAAGGAAATAAGACAAACTCAAATATAACAAGAACATCTGTTTGGTATCTCTCTTCTCCTAAATTCCACTCATCTTTATATGTTTTTAGCTTAGTTTCAATGAACTTCCATTTAAACTTTTCATTGGTTGTCCTATACTGGTCAACTTGGTCTAGGTGCAACAATTTAGCGATTTCAATAGTCATGCCCCCAATTCTTTGTATGAAGTACACCTTATAATAGACATTTGGAAAATTCAGGATTTGAGCATATTCCTCGATAGTGAGGGTTAAGTCAATATCCCTAAAAGTGAAGCATTTGTAAACTAGGTCCTAGAAATGCAACAGGGCCTTAACTAGTAAAAATTTATACTAGAAGCCTCACCAGATGAGTAATTATCTCATACCTTCTCTCAAAAAAAGTCTTGTCTATATAACTAAAGATTGACACAAGCTTCTCTATGTTATTCATAAAGCAATGTACTTTGGTCATGTGTGGTAATTCTCTAACCTTGGTCCTTAGGTAGTCCCTCTCAACTAATTTCATCGTCTTAGACTTTTTCCCATACTCAGAAATGGTCATGAAAAGTCATAGTCTTAGCTCAAATAAATCTTGTAGAGTCTAATATTTTTTATCAGGTCTGCCATGATGCAAAATAAATTATTAGGGAGTCGATATCCTAAGGGCAGGTTCTAGCCACTATATAGGGGGTAGGCTTACTACCTAGTCTCAAATGGATCTATGATCTGCCTAGTGACCACCTCTCACAAAGGCAACATGGGAGTTTACAAGGAATGGTTGGGGCACAGTGTGACTACCATTACCAAGTAATTGCTCAGCTTATAGTTAGGAGTTTCACAAATCTGAACCTCAACTAAAAGTCATAAGATAAGTCGTTATTCCCCCACTTAATTTAGAATTGGGTTTATTCTCTCAAACTTAAAATGCATGAAGGCATTAATTCATATCTGATGTACTTATACATGAGCAGTATGTAAAACAATACATGCCAAAATATTAATCATATAGACCAATAAAATAAACAAGACGTTTATAGTTGGGTGTTTCACAAATTTGAACCTCGACTAAAAGTCATGAGACAAACCACTACTCCCCTATCTAATTTAAAATTAGGTTTATTCTCTCAAAATTAAAATGCATGAAGGCATTAATCCATATCCAATGCACTTATGCATGAGCAGTATGTAAACAAATGCATGCTAAGTTTAAATCACATAGACCAATAAAATAAAATAAAAACCGCGATTCTTAAATCACGGTTTTAGTGGAATCGTTATTCATAATAGTGGATTCTTTAACAACCGCGAAATAAAATAGTGGTTATATAATAAAATCATGATTTTGAGTTGTAGTTACGATGCATATATAATCCCCCCCTCTTTTTCTCCATGGTCGCCACTCCTGCAAAGTAAAAAAACCTTAGAAAAAAAAACCCAAGAAAAAACAACCTCTAATTGCCCAAAACACCATAATCATCTTCCCTTTATCTTTATGAGTCTTTCTACTGTTTTTTTATTGTAAACTGCCAGCCCAAGCTTCCATTAACAACCTTCTCGCCACCACAACTGGTGGAACTGCCACCTAAACATCAAAAAATCAAGGTAAAATATTTGCATTTTCTCTTAGTTTAATGGGTTTTATTATTTAATTGATAAATTTTATGTTTTGATTTAATTAGGTATTTGTGTTGTGTTTGATAATTAGATAATAGTACATTTTGAATGTTGTAATTATGTGTTTTTAATACAATTGATGTTATTTATGGAATCAATTAGGTTTGAATTAGAGAAATTAGGGTTTAAATTGATTATTAGATTACTTGTCATATTTAATTATATTGTTTGAATTAATATAGATTTGGTTTTAATTGATGCAATAAGATAGGATTTTAATCAATTGATATTATTAATAAAGTTATGGTCAAAATCATAGCAACTAAAGTTTATGTTGAATTTTTTTAAAAAAACAATTATGTTGAATATTTTGTTTAATTGAGATCATTTACTTTTTAATTGATATTCAATTATCGTAATTGATATTTTGTGAAAAATTTTGTAATTGAATTTTTGCAATTAATTATTTTTTATTGCTATTATTATGGTCAAAGTAATAGCAATTATTGTTTGTGTTGAATTTTGAGATAATTTATTTTTTATTAAATGAGTATTTTTATTTTACAGAATATATCTTCAAACTTTTTTATACTGCGTCATTATGGTGATACTATTATTCCTGATATGAATAATAATATCACTTATATTAGTAGAAGTAGTGTGTTCTTGAATGGTACTAGAGGTATGTCATTTAAAGATACCAAAAAAGTTATATATGGAAGACTTGAATTGAATTATAATGATATTGAAATAGATATCACTTAGAGATATCTTGTTGAGGAACATTAGTATTTTTCGATACCGATTGCATTTGATGTGGATTTTAAAAATGTTCATCCAAAGTGGAACGAACATGATGGAGTTGTATGTGAGTAGCCAATCTAAACTTAGTAGCTTATGTAATGTGGAGCATAGAGATATTAATATGTCAATACCCATATTTTCTCAGCCACTTAGACAATTATCACATTCAATTGATGTTGGTTTATCTAGGACATTGGAAGATAGGGTTATAGAAATTTGTGATGAAAATAGAATTAAAATTACATATTATTATCAGCATAGATATGACTCTTCCAATCCTAGTGAAAATAAAGATGAGGGTGTAATAGGTTTAGTTGAAACATCAAATGATGATGATGATGAGGTCTCCTGTTCTAGAATTTGGTCATGATACTGAAGTTGATGACATGGTTTGTAATTGGTCTGTTTCTCGTAAAAAATAAGTTGATAGTGGTGATATACCATAGTGGTATATGTATATGGTATTGAGCATGAAATAACAAAAATTTGGTCTGAATCAATTATATATCATTGGTATTGTGTTAGATATCTGGAAAACAACTTCAATCACAAATTCAAAGATTTGTTAGCCAAAAAGGAGTTGCTTAGGATATGTTATGAATCTTCAAAGCATAAATTTGATATATGGTTTGATGATATGGATAATAGTCATCCAGAATGGAAAGAATAGCTTGAGTAGGAATCGAAAGAAAAATAGACACTTTCTTATGATAGGGGTCACCGATATGATAATATAATAACAAACCTTTCTGAATCTTTTAATCATATGTTTGAAAGGGGCATGTGATTTGCATGTTTTTGTTTTAGTCCAATTGAGTTTGCTCTTCGCATTGAAAGGTGACTTATGGACATTAGTTATCCCCCATATATTTTTTGAGCTTGTTAAAATGCATTATCCGGACCGTGTAATGCGATAATTTGGCTTTAAGCAATATATCTCGTTTGATATAGATACAAGTGATCAGTTGCATTCTATTAGTCGTTCAGGTAGGCACGCTGATTATAATTGGATGATCCACCATCTCCAGCATATATCGATATGAGATGCACAAAGAAATTTTATTTTTAGAGAGGTGCATCCTGTAACCTTTAAAGAGGAATACATGGACTGGTACCTAAGTATAACACGTTGAATCATTACAAACTCAATGCAGGTTCCTCCACTTGAGAAGATGGAATATGAGCCACATGCACGTTGAGTTCAAAATATTGTAAGTATTTGTTTCTTTTTACAGGATTCGACAAAACCATTGTATTTTATTTATGGATTAATAATTTATATTTACTTCATATTTGGTTAGACAGTTGTTACATGATGGTCAACATGCTATGACTGATCTTCGTGATCTCGATAATGATGATGGACTTGCTCGTTATTATATATCTTCTTAGTTCGAGATATGTCGTACTACACTTGACCTGTTAAGAGAAACATTAAGCATAGATGATGTTGTTTTAGAGGATGAGACTACACAAACAGGTGAAAGTCGTGCTATTGATGAAGTTGATTCATCCACTTATCATAGCAGAAGACATAGATAGGCCCAGATGTATTATTATGTTTTGTATAATTATGTCGTGTATATATTGTATTATTTTTCTAGTTAAGAGTTGTTGTTATTGTTGTTGTTGTTGCTGCTACTACTACTACTACTTTTATAATAATATTTTAGTTAATTATCATGTTGATTTTAAAGTTGTCTTACATATTATGTATTTCAATACTTATTTTATATAAACATGATTTAAAATCATTAATTAACAGATGAACATGTGAATAAGTTGTTTAAGATTTTAAATCATCCATTAATAACATAAAAAAGCATATAAATAAAAATAATGTTTAAAAAATACATGCATTTTCAAATATAGGTTTAAGGTTTGGTAATTTAAGGTCTTGTTTGGGCTTTGATTTTAGTAGTTTAGATTTTATTTTATGTAAAATTTGAAGTTGGGTTCGGGTAAAAGTTGTGCTGCTTGACACAATCAATATTGTCATTAACAGTTGTGTAGTGTTTGTTCAGAATTGCTATTATCATTAGCAGTTGACAACCGTTAGTATCATTAGCGATTGATTAATACAACTGCTATTGTCATTATTTAATAAAACTTTGTTTTACCATAATAATTAAGTCAAAAATTTTTATTTCTCACATACTTTTATGATTTATGCCATAAAAGTATAATTTATCTTAAAGGTTAACTTGTGGATCATAAATTCATTTATCGTAAATTTTGTTTTTATTAAACAGTGGTAATTTGAACAAATAACCAGTGATTTTCTATCCTCAAAGTTTGGTTGCTCTACTCATTGCCTAAACAGTATCAAAACTTTTAGTGGCAGTAGATTTTTAGTTATTAGTTGTACGAGATCCATGACATTTCACTTCAG
>Ga0325411_1002331_pt1 | contig 21435 bp, 16 predicted proteins | sample PopdelMetagenome_13_FD_206181 | JGI IMG/M metagenome (GOLD analysis project Ga0325411, IMG submission 206181) | Populus deltoides microbial communities from Bellville, Georgia, United States - Xylem-PdIQD-R4 | ecosystem: Host-associated > Plants > Phyllosphere > Stem > Wood/Secondary xylem...
ACTTTAAAAACTAAATGAGTAGTTTTGGAAATTGAAGGAAATTATTGAACCTTGCATATTATTACTTGGATCAACAATTTTATTGAGCATTTTATAGGTACACAATTTACAAAGTAAGAGACAGCAAAGGAGGTTTGGGATCATCTGCAAAGGTTATTCACACAATCAAATTTTGCAAAGCAGTATCAACTAGAGAATAACATACGAGCTCTTCATCAAAAGAATATGAGTATTCAGGAGTTTTATTCTTCTATGACAAATTTTTGAGATCAATTGACTCTTACAGAATCGACAGAATTAAAAGCATATGGTGTCTATATTGATCGTAGAGAGCAGTAACGATTGATACAGTTTTTAACAGCATTTCATAGTGATTTTGAAGGACTTAAAGGTTCAATTTTGCATCGTTCTCCATTGTCTTTTATTGACTTTGTTGTCAATGTGTTATTGGCTGAAAAAATACGTCTTCAATCTTATTCTGAAAAGAGAATTCTATCTGCTTGGAATCCCTCTATACTAGCAGTACCATTTAAGACATTCTTTAATCATCAAAATAAGCCTTACACAAGGGTTGCTTTCGACGAGTGCAGTTTTTCTAAGCAGAAAGGTCATCGAAAAGCTCAGTGTCTCAAGTTGAGACAACAGAATCAAGCTTGGAAGCTTGACAGTCAATCGCAATCTAATGCTCATAGACCAACTCATAGTTATAAACCACCACACTACAATATTGCTGGAGTAGCTTCATCATGCTCTATCACCGATCCTAGTACTTTAACTAAGCAATTTCAGAAGTTTCTCTCCTTACAACCGCAATCAATGTCCTCTTCTTTTTTTGTAGGTCAGTTGCCTCATAGTTCCTCATATATGTCACATTATGAATGGGTCTTGGATTATGGTGCTTCACATCATATGTCTCCAGATTCTTCATCTTTCACCTATGTGTCCCCTTCGCCCTACATTCCTGTTATGACTGCCGATAACACTCTCATGCCCTTAGCAAGTGTTGGTTCTGTTGTCACACCTCCCTTGTCTCTCTCTAATGTTTATCTTCTTCCAAAACTCAGATTAAATTTTGCTTCTATTAGTCAATTATGTGATTCTTGTGATTATTTAGTAATTTTTTCTTCTTCCTTTTAATGTGTGCAAGATCTGCAGTCTCAGAAGTTGATTGGGACAAACCGTAGGGAGAATGGACTATATATTTTGGATAAGTTAAAAGTATTAGTTGCCGCCGCTGCTACTACTATTATTGATTTGTCTTCTTTTTGTTTGAATCCTTCATCTTCTAGTTTTTATTTATGGCATTCTTTTATAGGTCATGTTTCATCTTCTCGTTTGAGATTTTTGGCATCCACATGAGCTTTAGGAAATTTACAGACTGTGATATTTCTGATTCTAATGGATGTAAATTCATAAAATTTTCGACTTTACCTTTTAATCGAAGTATTTATGTTTCTTCTTCACCATTTGACTTGATTCATTTTGATGTATGTGGACCTTCTCCTGTTGCCACAAAAGGAGGGTCTAGATATTATGCTTCATTTATTGATGATCATACTTGTTATTGTTGGGTTTATTTAGTAAAATATCGTTCTAAATTCTTTGAGAAATATACAGTCTTTTGAGCTCTTATCAAAACTTAATATTCTATTGTAATAAAAAGCTTTAGGTGTGATTTGGGTGGAGAATATAGCTCTAATAAAAATTTTCAATTGCTTGCCTTAGATGAAACCATTCACCAAACTTCATGTACACATACTCCTGAGCAAAATAGAGTTACAGAAAGAAAACATAGACACATTGTCAAAACTACTTGTTCTCTCTTGTTATCTTTTTTTGTTCCTAGTGAATTTTGGGGAGAAGTTGTCCCTACTATTGTAAGTTTAATTAATACAATTCCATCTTCTCATAATTCGGGTTTATGTCCTTTCGAAAAGTTATATGGGTATGTCCCTGGTTATTCCTCTTTTAGAGTTTTTGGTTGTCCTTGTTTCGTTCTTCATTCTTATGTAGAGCGCAGTAAGTTATCCTCTTGATCAGCTATTTGTGTCTTTCTAGGTTATGGTGAAGGTAAAAAATGGTATCGTTATTTTGATCCAATAACTCAGTAAGTTGTCCTTTTTTAGAGCTTTTTGTTGTACTTGTTTCGTTCTTTGTTCTCATGTACAGCGCAGTATGTTGTCATCTTGATCTGCTATTTTATGTCTTTCTAGGTTATGGTGAAGGTTAAAAGGAGTATCGTTGTTTTGATCAAATAACTCAAAAGCTTTATGTGGCTCTTCATGTTGTTTTTCTTGAGCATATACCTTTCTTTTCTAGTCCATCCACTACTCATAGCCTGACTAAACATGATCTTATTCGTATAGATTCTTTTTCTAAGGATTCTGATAGTTTATCATCTCACGTTCAAGACTAATTTTGATGAGTCTATTGAGTGATACAACGCTAGGTTGGTTGCAAAAAGATACTCTCAACAATATGGTATGGATTATGAGGAGACATTTGCTCCAGTTGTAAAAATGACTACTATTCGTACTTTTATTGTCGTAGCTTCGGTTCACTAGTGACATATCTCTCAACTTGATGTTAAAAATGCCTTTTTAAATAGAGATCTTTAAGAAGAAGTTTATATAACGCCTTCTCCTAGTGTTTCACATGACTCTAGGCATGTTTGTAAGCTTAAGAAAGCGTTATATGATCTCAAACAAGCACCTCATGCTTGGTTTGAGAAATTTTCTATTGTGATCTCATCTCTTGAATTTGTTTCTAGTAGTCATGATTATGTTTTTTTTATTAAATGCACTAATGCAGGTCGTATCATTTTGTCGTTATATGTTGATGACATGATTATTACTAGTGATGACATTAATGGCATCTCAAGTTTGAAGACAAAGTTGGCTAGACAATTTGAAATGAAAGATTTGGGTTATCTTCGATATTTTCTAGGTATTGAGGTAGCTTACTCACCCAGAGGTTCTTTTTTTTCTCATTCTAAATATGTTGCAGATATTCTTGAGCGGGCTAGACTTACTGATTACAAGATTATAGATATTTCCATTGAGGTTAACACAAAGTATTCTTTTTCTAATGGTTTACCTTTGACAGGTCCTACTTTATACCGTACTATTGTTGGGAGTTTGGTTTATCTCACCATTACTCGTCTAAATATTGCATATGTCATTCATGTTGTTAGTCAGTTTGTTGCTTCTCTTACTACTTGTTTATTAGGCAGTTGTTCTTTGTATTTTGCGATATCTTCGGAGTACAGTCTTTTAGAGTCTTTTACTTCCATTCACCTCTTCCTTGGAGCTACGTGCATACGCTGATGCTGATCATGACAGTGATCCCACAGATCGTATGTATGTTACTGGTTTTTATATTTTTTTAGGTGATACTCTTATTTCTTGGAAGAGCAATAAATAATCTATTATTTCTCAATCATCAACCGTATCAGAATATCATGTTATTGCATCTACTACCAAAGAGATTGTTTGGTTACGTTGGCTACTTGCGGATATAAGAGTTTCACTTTCTCATCCTACTTCTATGTATTGTGACAACCAGAATTCTATTTAGATTGCTCATAACTCAGTTTTTCATGAACGAACTAAGCACATTGATATCAATTGTCATCTTACTCATCATCATCTCAAGCATGACACCATTAATTTGTTGTTTGTTTCTTCTTCCTTGCAGATTGTAGATTTCTTTACCAAGTCACGTTTCATTTCTTGTTTTTTTTTCTAGTTGGCAAACTCACGATGTAGCCGCCATATCGTGAGTTTGAGAGAAGATGTTAAATAATATATTTATTTTATTTTATTTATTAAGGGTAGAATAATATTTTTAGTTAAATTTATATATAATCTTTTTATATTTAGGTTAAAAATTACACATCAGTATAAAGAAATTAATAAGAACTCTAGTCTCTTTTTCTCTACTATTCATATTTGTTTTGTGTTAATTTGGGTTGCTTTAAGTCTTTAACACTGAATGATCAAATGCTAATCTTTTACTATTGAACCAAATGAAAAGCCTTGCATATATATATATATATATATATATATATATGGATTAGGTGGATTGGTCCAAGCTCTACAAAAGATCACTTCCAATCCAATCATTAAATTGCATTTAAATTTTGCCAGGAGCTTCGTCTGGGTCAGAGAAAGAGGCAGGGGCGGGGGCTTATCAGAAGATCCGACTGCAGCAAAGCCCCATCAAAAGAATAGTATCTCCGTTGAATCAACAATGACTTTGATGATTGACGAACAGAGGGCAGTTGGGCTTCTGTCATTTCTAATAAAAACAATTTGTCTCAAATCTAAGGTCCCAGCAACCAAATTTTGTAAGTCGTTAGCTTTAATTGAGTAGAAAAGGCCCGACCACTGGAACCAGCTCCGGACTGGACTAAGACGGTTTGGGCACAAACCCGAAAACACCCCTTGCCTGGAGGATAAATTAGTAATTCTAGTGTGCAATAAAAATATAAAGACACTGACCTACCCCAGACAATCTGTAATGCCATTTAAAACTCATGGAAATCATTTCACTAGGTTATATTGCGCAGGTGGACGATTTATATCAATTACCCGTAGGCCTGTCAGCATCTCGACCAAAACAACTCCACAACTATATACCTCACTTTTTTGTACAGTTTCCCTGATATCAGATAACATAAACCACCGTAGAGTCTAAATTATCAAAGTAGTGCATATAATCTGAACATAGAGACATCCAAGTTTGAAGGATGCAAGAAATTACCATTACGAACATACTCAGGAGCAGCATAACCCTTTGTGCCAACAACTTGTCCCGTTATGTAGGAGTCCCCGGTAACGGGAGCCCATTTCGCCAAGCCGAAGTCTGATATCTTTGGAGCATATGACTAAAGAAACATAAAAATAGAATGAATTGCAAAATTACAATGTTCATGGAACTTAATTGCATTTTCTTTGAGGTTTCTAATGCGACTAGAAGGGACTGTATGAAAAACGATGAACACTAATGCAAAATTATCTATGTAAGCATGTTAAAAGAAATCAAATCCCATTAACGGGACTTTGGCCCTTTTGCGTTTCAAGAAAGTAATCTAGATATACAGATCATCAGTGCAATATAGTAATTCACAGTGTAACAGCCTTGTTACACAGTAAAAGGTTGAGTAGAATTATTATTACTTTTACCTTTGTTTTTATTTTAATATGTTCTCCAATTGATACGAGTCCTTCCATTAAAAAGAAAAAAAAAGAAAAAAACACTTGTTTTTTTTTATATGAATCACTCGTACCAAATGGAGCAATCTCTGTAAGCGAACAGCAACATTAATTAGACCCAGCAGTCAATTGTAAGAAAACTGCTAGATTGTGAACTTGGAACCCTGGATGGTGGTGGGGGTCCAATTGTTGCCCAATTCTCCAAGCAATCTCATATATTTTTATAGATTAGAGGGATAGGGCCATGCTCTACAAGAGATCACTTTCAATACAATCATTGAATTGCACTTAAATTTTGCCAAGAGATTCGGGCTAGCTGGCTTTGCTGGCTCACATCAAGAAGTCCTTTCATAAAGACAGAGTCCGCAAGTTGCGTGGTTGCTTCAGCGTTTGAAGCAACCACAGCCAAGCAATTGTTTGGTAAATACAAAAACATAATTAAATTTTGGTGGGGTTCACTATATATTACGTTTAAAACGCAGGAAAAATGGAAACAGTTCTGTGCTGCTGTTCTAAAAATGGAAACAGTTCTGTTCTGCTTTTCTTCACCCGCACTGTTCATTAAAGTGAACAGTGCAGTGAATTTTAAACCTTTTTTTTTTCAAAAAATCATAGTTGATTTCACTCACATGAATTGTGTGTTTTTTGAAAAAAAAAACTAATTTGAGGTAGATTAAATTTACTTTACACTGTAATTTTAATATTATTTATGATGATATTTTACCTAATTTTATTACATATTCAAAAAATCATGGAAATTATAATTCTTGTCAGATGAATTTTATACATAATAAAATTATAGATAATTTAATAGAACAAAAAAAGACATATTATATAAAGTATTATTGATTTTATGATATAATAGTAGTAGTTAAATCTACTATATTTAAATTTAAAACTATTAATATTAATATATATATTTTTTATTTATTTTATAACCTCAATTTAAAAAGTTTTCTTAACCAAACATATTAAACTACTTTTTATTTGATCTCAATTTTAACCACGGTTTTAACCAAATATTTATAAATATTAAACCAACCTCAACTAAAAATATTTTTTATAAAATAATTTTTTTTGAATTATAACCACAAAAACTATTACAATACCAAACACACTCTAAAATGCTGCTTAATTTAGTTTTATTATTTCCTTCTTTAATTTTGGATTTTTAACCTTAATTTTAGATTTTATATTTATTTTCCCATCAGATTAGGAATTCTGATTTTGCTTCTTTGTAAGTTCGATTTTAAACTTATTTAAAGGTTTTTTTTTCACGAGTAGATTAATAATACAAGGTTATTGCATTTCAAAATGTTTTAATTTAATTTATTATTTTTTTTGTTTAAATTAATATTTTTTGATATTTTTATATTATTTTAATATACTAATATCAAAAATAATTTTTTAAAATAATTTTTTTAATTTAATATATTTTTAAATAAAAATTATTTTAAAAAATAATTATCAGAGGCTCTGGGTTGTTGAAAATAAAAATAGACTTATTTATTAGAGAACACCGAGATAAAGAAAAATTAAAAGAGGTCATCCCGGCCAGCATGATGACGAGATTTTGCGTCATCTAATTTCAAGCTTTGTGAGGAAGCAGACGAACTGGAAGTCCCTTTTCTGGTTTTGGCGTTGGATCGAATACTATCTTCTCATCGAGAATCAATCTTTCAAATTTGAACCTCTTCACCAAGTTATGCATGAAAACAAGAATTTCTAATCGAGCATACTCATTTCCAGGGCACATCCTTGGTCCTCCACCAAACGGAATAAACGTGTAAGGAGCTGGTCCTTTCCCTTCAAATCTACTGGGATCGAACTTCTCAGGCTCAGAAAAGTACTCTGGATTTTTATGCGTTGAGCTTGCACTCCAATACAACTACAAGAACAATTTGTCAAATCAAAATTAGCACGGCCATGCTAGCTCCTGTTCAATGCTTGGTTGACGTTGAAAAGTGCTTGAAACAAAATAATGGGAGAAGTCAGTCTCTAGATTATGATAAATTCTCGTTGATACAAATGAATTAGCATTTAGGCCCATGTGCCACTGAGAGAGTACGATTGGCAAAACAATATATTGAAGGACTAAATGATTTACAGTGAGAAAATGACTTGCCTTCCAGCCCTTCGGGATGGCGAAACCGTTGAATGTGAAGTCCTTGATGGCTTCTTTGAAGTTACCAATACACGGTGGTGAGAGTCTCAACGTTTCACAAGCTACATTCCATGAATATTTCATCTTTTGAATGTCATCCCAATTCAACAACTCACCGGGTGCTTTGGATTTAATGATCTCAGCTTGTTCTATCAAATTGTTTACAATTAAACAAGTTAGCTCTTGTCATAATGAAAATCTAATATTGACTTATTGAATAGCTATAGCACATTGGTTCTTCAAAACAAGGTTAAAAATTCCAGGAAAGACTGCAAGAAGAGAAAGTTGACAGTTACCCTTGTAAACTGCTTCATAGATATGAGGCATCTCGGCAAGATATTTGACAATGAAAGTACAAGCAGTACCAGTGCTATCATGTGCACCCAACAGTAATGCAATAACCTTGTCAGCAATCTCCGCCTCATTCATGTACTGTCCATCCGCATCATTGCTTAACAGCATGTGTGACAATATGTCTTGGGTTGGGGATGCCTTTCCTTCTGCAAGATCCTTCTTTCTTTGCCTGATAATGGCCAAAAGCTCAATTCTGATTAACTTGGTGGCCTTGATGGCTCGATTAAATGGAGTTCCAGGAAAATCAACGGGGATGGTAAAAATACCAGAGGTTATATGGTTGAATGGGTGGGAAAATCTGGCTATGTGGCTGGGATCTTCAATACTTAGAAACAAGTGGCAAGCCAACTGGAATGTGTAGCTTTTTGCCAGAGGGAAGACGACCACCTCTGCTTTGTTTCCCCATTCCAAGGCAAAGTGTCTTTTGGTAACCATATCCATGGTACCTATATACCTCCGCAAGGCCTCAGGTTTCAAGAATAGAGGGAACAGCCTACGCATTCTTTTCGCTTCTTCTTTGGGTGACGTTTCTACTGCAGATGGAAATATCTTGTTTACAAATTCAGGCCACCATGTTTCAACAAGTCTGTTCTCGTTGAAGAATAAGAACTTGTTTCCCGCAACGCCATTTAACATCACTACCGGCTGAAGAAAAAGATTTGTTTTGAATGTTTCCGATGAATATTTCCGAATGCGATCGAATATGAAGTTTTCTGGGCAACCTTTCCATCCTTTTGACAGGAAATCTAGGCTCTCTCCCACAAAAGGGAGGCCTAGATTGCCTGGAGGAAGGTTAGGGAGTTTATCCTGGAATCTGCGCTTGTAAATTATGGCAACGAGGGAGAGAATGATGGGGACAAAGAGGAGAAGGATGAAATAGAGAGTCTCCATTTCTTGAAAGTACTGAACTTGTTGCAGCTTCTTTGGTGCAGACATGTTCTTAATGGATGGCCTCTATATATTACGCAGAAAACAAATCCTTTGGTTGGGTTTAGAGACACACCATGCACATGCTAATGACAAAAAAATCTGTCGGCAATGAAAAATTACAACAATTTGAAATAAAATTCATTTTATTTAAGATTGTCGGCACTGAAAAAGTGAATCATAAACTAAATAATAAAAAATAAAAATCATAATTAGAACAATTCCTGTATTAGTTTCATCGACTCGAAAGAAACTCGTCTTGAAATTCAAATCTTAGTTGGAAACCATCAATATCTTTCACAGCAAACACTTCTAACATAACTTTCTTAGGTCGAAACCTTTGAAAATCATCCTTCTAAAAAAAAATGGAATATATATATGATACTAAAAGCCAACTAAGTACCATAATATATATTATAAGGTCTATTAATTGAATATTGGATCGCTTGCACAAACAACAACCACAATAAATATAAAGTGAGGTAATCTTCATTTCATAAAATATAATTAACAAATATACTTTATTTATTTTTAAAGTTTTTATTAAATAAAGAGGTCTTGAGTTCAAGTTACTGATCATATGCCTGGGACAGCATAATTATGGCTATAGTCTTACTTCTTTTTTTCTTCTTATGATAATCGGTACTTTATGGAAATAGTAGAGAAAAACTCCATGCATGCAAGGCCAGAAAGATTGTGGCTGCTGGAGGAAGGACGACATCAGAGGAATATATAAAATTAAACAAGCAGTGGCTTTAAGATTGAAAATAATATAAACCATAATTTATAATAGTCATTAATATCTTATATTCATAATAATCTAATTGTAAGATATTAATTCTATTTCATTCAAATTAAAAACTATCATGAAAAAGTTAAATTGTTAGCTGAAATTAAAAAGAAAATCTCTATATTGGATTTATAATAAAAATAAATAAATTTACGACACTAACTAAATATGAAAATATAAAAAAATACTTTTAATATTTTACATTACTATAAATGCTTGTATATAAAAGAAAAAAATATATTTTCATGTTTTTTTTCTCATTTGAAAAACAGTAAAAACCTTGTAAAGAAAATCTATGAAGAACATCTAAAATGTGTTTTCTAAACTTAATATAAATTTGGAAAACTAGTTCTCTAATTTTTTAGATGAAGAAATACTGCATTTGAACAAAAATTCTCAATTTTTCTTATTTCTGACCTCCACATTTTCAGAGATGCATCCAAGCATAGCACAGGACAGGAGTCTATTATGGTCAGCAGCCCAATAGACTTGAGAATCCATTCTGCTGATTCGCAAACAGAAAATATCAGCAAATATTACACTGGAAAAAAACAGAATCAGAAGCAGCAAAAACCTTGAAAGACAAGAAAACAGATACAATTATTTGACTGGTATGAACTCGTTTCTGACTGTGTTATAAGTTGGAAGACAGAGAATATTATCAGAAGCATTACAGGAAAAAGACATGTGAAAAGTAAAAATGAATCTCAGCATGCACCGGAACTTGTTCAACAGCATGGAGAAAAGGGCTCGAGCATCCAAACATGGAAACAACATAAGAACCTCAGCGGACATCTTTCACTGTCATTGAGGATCAAATCCTGCAACAACGAGATATTCCTTCCAGCTCTGTTCAAGCGAAGGATCGGCCAGGTTCACAAGGAACCTACTAGAATGAATTTACATCTTCTTGGTTTCTTGAGATTTTACTATCCCTTCCAACACGTCTGTCACTTCTTTCATCGATGGACGGAATTGCGGTTCATCACAAAGACAAAGAACAGCAATTAAAGCCATTCTTGAAGCCAGTCTGGGAGGATACTTCCCCTCCAACCTGGGGTCCATTATATGCTTCAGCTGGCTTCTTTCTGATAGTTTTGGTTTGATCCATTTCACTAGGTTATGTTGCGCAGGTGGACGATTTACATCAATTACCCGTAGGCCTGTCAGCATCTCGACCAAAACAACTCCAAAACTATATACATCACTTTTTATGTACAGTTTCCCTGATATCAGATAACATAATCGCGGTAGAGTCTAAATTATCAAAGTAGTGCATATAATCTGAACATAGAGACACCCAAGGTTGAAGGATGCAAGAAATTACCATTACGAACATACTCAGGAGCAGCATAACCCTTTGTGCCAACAACTTGTCCCGTTATGTAGGAGTCCCCGGTAGCGGGAGCCCATTTCGCCAAGCCAAAGTCTGATATCTTTGGAGCATATGACTAAAGAAATATAAAAATCGAATGAATTGCAAAATTACAATGTTCATGGAACTTCATTGCATTTTCTTTAAGGTTTCTAATGCGACTAGAACTATGAACACTAATGCAAAATTCTCTATGTAAGCATGTTAAAAGAAATCAAATCCCATTAACAGGACTTTGGTTCTTTTGCGTTTCAAGAAAGTAATCTAGATATACAGGTCGTTACCTCATCAAGCAGTATATTGGAGGACTTGAAATCTCTGAAAATTATTGGCTTCTCCAATGTATGCAAGTAATTCAGGCCTTGAGCCATTCCTGTAGCAATTTTAGCCCTTTTTTCCCATGGAATCAGCCTTTTGGAGCCCTCTGCAAAGCATCAGGCAGAGCATTGAGAACAAAATTCATTGTATGCAAGATCAGGAAGTGTGTGCACATACTTGGTCAAATGACAACGATTAAGATTATCATAGATTATTTCCTAGTGGTTCTTACTTCCAAACAGATAATAATTTAAGCTTCCTTTTTGCATGAATTCATATGCAATTAGATACTCTTCCTTTTCTCGACAGTATCCCACTAGTTTCACGATGTTTGGATGAGAAAGCCTTGCTAAGAAACCAACCTCTGCCTTCAGAAATAAAAGAAGACCGAATAAGAAACAAGAGTCTGGTACCTGGAGAATACTTCGGGTAGTCCCTCGTACGAACGTGAAACAATCTAGTCAATCAATCATGACCATAATTACCAAACCTGGTGTCAACTTGGAGCCTGGCCGAGCTGGTTTTGTTTTTGAACCAAGTTGGAAGTTGACTTCATCAAACTTAGGTGATCTATGGTCAACTCAAAGGGTTTTTTTTTTTTAATTTTTATTCAAAATAATGTAGTTTCATTTTTTTTAAGAACTTTTTTACAGTTCTTAAAAAAATTTGAAATAATGTCATTTTAAGATAGGCTCGGCTCGGTGACCCTCAAGTTAACCCGACCAACACAATCTAGATCAGATCTGATAATTATGATCATGACATGGTTTACATCTATGGATTGGCAGGATTGCCATATCATTCTCACGAGTGAATGTCCGAAATATTTCCCCTTTTACAATTGCAGAATCAGAAATATAATTTCTATATATGCCAAATAATCTAATTACCTGCCATTGCCGATATCCTTGCTTGCTGCTTGCATCCAATCTCTTGACAGCAATGGGCCATTTCCTGGTATCCTGTGACGCTACCTTCTCCTTGAGCCAACCCTTGTAAACATTTCCAAAACCTCCCTTTCCCAACACAATATCACTTCTAAAATTGAAAGTTGCAGCTTTCAGTTGATCAAATGTGAAAGCTCTAACCTTTGAGTCTGAAGCACTTCCACCATCTGGAAGAGCTCCATCATCTGGAAGAAAACCACCATCTATTTCAGGTAAGAACTCATTGTCCTCACCCCAAATAGCTGCAAGAACACCACTTGCTTGAGACAACCAAACAGTAAAGTTGGTGGTTGCCATGGAGAACCAATTGGATCCAGAAATATATCCAGTTCCACCAAGAAACGATATACCACCTGATCACACATAAAAATATATGAATTATGAGACTTTAAATTGAATAAGAGCAGTGGAAGTCGAAAAATTCAGAACTGAAGACGAGCAAAAAGAATATAAGGCCATGTCAAATGCTAAACGAAGATGGATGGCATATTCCTGCGCCACTAAAGAACTAGAAAAAAATAACTTGTGAGATTTGTTGCTGAACTTACCATCTTTAAGATCATCAATCGTGCTAGGGGCAGGGTCTGGGTCTGGGATTGCTTCAAGAACTGGATCTCCGGCTGCTGAAGCTATGGCTTGATTTGACTTACCAGATAAACAACTCCAGAAGTTCCCCATCAAATAATTCTTCCTTTGAAGAATAAAGAATCAACTACGTGAGAGGGATGGATGGAGGGACGGTGGGAGGGAGAAGGTGTTGACTTTGAGATGTCTGCTGAAGCAAATGGCAGGGGGATTTGTCTTCCAGTCTGTCGTTTATTTTACTTTGAGAAATCTGTTTTCTGAAACGAAAAAAAGAAAAGAAACAAAGAACTACATTGACCTAGGTAGCCAGCTACTCGTTAACGTGTTAGGCAGTCGCTGAAACTCTAGAAAAATTATTTGAAAAAAGAGAGAAGAGGATCATTGTTCTGGCATTATGAGGTGCTTGAGAAAATGGAAATGGATGTTGAGTTATTTTTCTATGACAGGGTTTGGTCCTAAGAGGAGTGCTTGGTGGTTATTTTCACGATCTTTAGATTTGTCATTTGCTACCACCTCAACCCTCCAAAGTTCAACCTCCTTCACCACCACCACCACCATCTTAAAACAAAATGAGGTGGTCTGCTTTGTTAATCTGAGTGCAGCAAAGCTGGACTTAAAATGCATGGACATGTATAGAACTCAGAGGTGACTATTGAAGGATCATTTTTTGCCAGCAATTACTACGACCGCTGATGCACTAATACTTTGTTTTCTGGTCTCTTTTTAAGATTTGGGATATTCAATCTTTCATTCAACGTTAAAATTTAAGTTGTCAATAGGGTTTTAAGATATAATTTATATTATTCTCTAATATATTTTCTTAAGCAAAGACTCTTTAGGTTTGAAAGTTGTGAAATCATACTATCATGTACTATTAATTAATTCTAATGGGAAGAAAAAATGGTGTTGTGATTTCAGATTTGTGACTTATTGGTCATTAAAACTCTGATACAAAAAAGAAAATGAGAATCAGTGAACACAGTAAAGAGATGGAGATCACAGGACACAAATTTCAGAGAATGAAATCTGAACAATTAGACATTAGCAGATAGGTCTAGAAGTTCAACAATTCTAGTACTCAAAACCAGCATGCATGTAGGATTTAAACAGGCAGCAAAAAAGCCACGCTATAATGGGAAGCGGGCCAGAATCTATTCCACTGATCCACAAACAGGAAGTCACAGTCTGAAATATACTGGCAAAAAAGAGAGTAGAATCTAAACAGGCAGCTGCATAATTTAACACAATCAGAAGCAGAAGAACCTCCTCGACAGAGAAGAAAATAGATACAACCATTTGGCTGATATAAACTGGAGAGAAGTAGCATCAGTACAGGAAAATGACATTTTGGAGGTAAAAGAGAACCGTAGCATGGACAGAAGCTTCTTCAACAGCAGCAAGAAAAGGGCTTAAGCATATGTACGAACATGGCCAAAGAATTGAAGCCTCCAGGACATCTTTCAATGTAAATGAGAATCAAACTTGCAGCATCCCCTTGTGTTTAGACTAGAAAACTGCATAGTAAATGAGAATCGAATCACCAATTAAACTTTCCCATGTGATTCAGTCCATCTGACATGTTAAAGTGGATGATAACGATCCAGCTTGATTTATTGAAGTCCAGCTTCAATTCATTACAATGTCTCCACAGCTAGTATCTTTCAATATTCTCATCGAGACAACGAAAAGAAAGTATAGCTATCTTCCTATAACAATCCAGCTTGATAAGTCCAGATTCAATTCGTTCCAATGTCTCTGCAACCTGTTTCATTGTGGCCGATAGCAGTAATATTCATCAAGACAAAGAACAGCAAGTAAAGCTATTTTTGAAGCTTGTTTCATGGGATACTTCCCTCAAGCCCGGGGTCAATAACATGTTTCAAATGGTTTTTCTCTGGAAGTTTTGGTTTGAGCCATCTTACCAGGTTTTGCTGTCCAAGTGGACGTCTTTTATTAATTTCCCGCAAGCCTGTTAACATCTCTACCAAGACAACTCCAAAACTATACACATCACTTTTTACATAGAGTTGACCTGATCAATCAAGTAAGATTAACGTCATATGTAGTCTAAAAGTAGGTTTAGCATAAAGGAGTGAAAATGAAAAATCTTCATTCAAACATAGAGACATGTGATTTTACAAGAAATTACCGTTCTCAGCTTACTCAGGAGCAACATAACCAGTCGTGCCCACAACATGTCCTCTTTTGCTAAAATTACCAGCTGTGTGTTCCCTCTTTGCCAAGCCAAAGTCTGATATCTTCGGAGCATGACTTCAGAAAAATTCAAGTTAGATTAATTTAAATGTTCTTGAATCTCTGAGTCCAATTTTCTGAAAGACAGATTCTTTTTGTCGGATCATAATTCTGAGAAACTGATGAAGGGTGGAGAAAAAATAATCAATCACAAATGAACAAGTTTTAGCCTGTTGAATTCAGGCACAATGAGTTCCTTGATGGTTATCTAGAATCTAGATAGCACTTTACCTCATCAAGTAATACAATTGAGGACTTGAAATCTCTAAAAACTATTGGTTTCTCCATTGTGTGCAAGTAAGACAAGCCTTGAGCCATTCCTATTGCAATCTTAACCCTTGCTGTCCACGGAAGCAAGCGATTAGAACCCTCTGACCAAACAAAAGTATGCTGCAAGGAAGTATGAAATCAACAAGTTTGTGCATAAGCAATTATGTAGATTCTCACAAGAAAATCAGTGGTCATTTCAGCTCTTACTTCCAAATAAATGGTAATTTAAGCTGCCCTTGGACATGAACTCATAGACAATCAGGAACTCTTAATTTTCTCGACAGTAACCCACCAGCTTTACAATGTTTGGATGAGAAATCCTTGCTAAGAAACCAACCACTGTCTGTACCAATTAAATATAATGACCGTAAAGCACCATAATGGATTAACTTACTTGTAAAGTAAAAATACTTTAGCATGCATGCTTGAGGTTGTATTGTTTGACCTGACAAAGAACCACTCAACCTAAAAGTTTAAAATATTAGGTGAGGTCTAACATGTACTAGGACAACGAGACTCGTAGATGAATGCTAAAGATCTCCTCATGAGCACGTGAACAACAATCTAAATCATTTGGCTGCTTAGTGGTTTGGATAGAATTGAAGGCAAAAGAAAACATACTGTAGTAACGAACAGAATAGAATTACCCGCCATTGTCGAATTCCTTGCTTGCTGCTTGAATCCAATCTCTTGACAGCAACAGGCCACTTCTTGATACACTGAGAAGGCACCTTCTCCTTGAGCCAACCCTTATAAACACTTCCAAAACCTCCTTTTCCATGCACCAAGTCACTTCTAAAATTGAAGGTTGCAGCTTTCAGTTGTGCAAACGTGAAAGCTCTCAACTTTGAGTCTGGGGCACTGCCCCCATCAGGAAGAGCCTCATCATCCAGTGCAGGTAACAAATAATTTTCCTCACCCCAAATTGCTGCAATAGCACCACTGCTTGAGAAAACCCAGCAGAAAGATTGGTGCTTGCTATGGAGAGCCAGTTGGTGCCAGAGAAATTGCTACCAAGAAAAGATATATCACCTGTTCACACATAAAAATTACAAACCATGAAAATTAGAAATGAAGTATGCTCCCTCCTTTTCAAGGTCTTGTATAGCAAAAATATCAAGAATCTAGTCCTAGCACGGGCGGTGTAGAAAAGCAGTCTGAGAATACCTCTAAGAGCAAAACCAACATAAAGAGGGAGAAAATTTGTGTGATCTTGTGTAAACTTACCATCTATGAGATTTCCAATTGTACTAGGGACTTTTTGTTCATCTGGGATTGGTTCAACCGTGCTAGGGGATGGATCAGGGTCTGGAATTGGTTCAGGAATTGGAGCTTTGGCTACTGGGACTAGGGCTTAATTTGACTTGCCAGCAATACAACTCCAAAAGTTCCCCATCAGAGAATTAATCTTTCTTAGAAAAACGAAAAATCAGTGCTATGAGAGGCAGAAAGGGAGGGAGGAAGGGAGGAGAAGGTGTTGACTTCTTTATTTGACTCTCAGGAGTTTGTTTTTTGAAGTAAATGGCGGCAACATGTTTTCCAGCCTGTACTATTCCCTTTTGCTCTTGTATTTCTTTAAAATTTCCAGGAAATGAAACAAAACAATAAAATAAGAACCTTATTAATTATTTGATACACCTAATCATTAAGCTAATTTCCCAAGTTCAGTTATTTTCTGAGCTTGAAAATTCTTTGAGAATATGATCCTATTCTGGTATTTTGAGAGGTATCTGAAAATATGAACATGTGCTCAGATCTCTGAAATCAAATTTGGTCCTGTTTTGTTGTTTTCAGATCTTCAAAAGCTAAAAAAGATCCCATTTTTCCATGGTTGAATCACTTGCAAAAAATGAATATTTGGGAACTTTATTTCAATGACTTAATTAATGTGTGGAAGAGTTTCATTTTAGGAAGCAAGAAAGTCTGCAAAATTAAAAAAGAGATGGATGCTTTGATTTCGATAACAGCTTCAAATGAAGAGCTGAATGGTTTTGAATTTTATTGTGCATCATTTACATAAGAAATTACAGTTTACATATTGACATTACTGAAAAAATTGAAAGCAATTCTCTCCAAACTAAACCTCATGCAAAGTTCCTGGCAATTATCGTATTGAAAATTATGGGTATTTTCATCAAACATGTTATTTGGCACGACCAGATCTCTTTTTTAACTTAGACTTGTGTATGTGAGGCTTTCCACATGCCCCAATAGCAACAAATCTATATCCGACTATTCAAAAACCCCTGCATCAGTATATCAGAAATAACGTTGCACTAGAAAAGATTCCACGCTTTTGGCTTCTTCCTTGACAAAGTGCAAGATAAATATGCACAAGCTGTTGATGAGTCAGTTCAGCGGAATCGAGCTACTACCTTTACTAACGTCTCAAGAACTTCCATCATTGATGGCCGGAAAGAGTTAAGACATCTAACTGCAACATAGCTATTTCTGAAGCTTGTTCAATGGAATATTTTCCCTCCAACTTCGGGTCCCTTGCGCGTTTCAATTTGTGTTTCTCGTACAGTTGTGGTCTTGTCCATTCAACTAGTTTCTCAAAGCTACGATTTCTATCAATTGCTTGCAAGCCAGTTAGTATCTCGGCCAAAACAACACCGAAACTGTACACATCGCTCTTTGCATTCAGATCCCCTCATGAATCAGCACAAGATCAATGTCATGGCAAATTTTAGAAGTAGATTTACATCAGTAACTTACCAAATGTTAAATCCAGGTAAACAACCAATGAATGAACAAACTCATTGCTTCAGGAGAACTAAAGTTAGATCATATAAATGAGGATTTGAGCCTGGGATGTGCAATTCAATTGCACAATCCAGACTCTCTCTATTTTAGCAGGCTAAACTGATGGGCCTTAGGTCAGAATTTTGGAGCAAGCCATCATGCTATCCAAACAAAGTCACAGAACATCCTTGTTGAAAACAAAATTAATATGCAAAAATGCTAAATATATAAATACATTTATGATGTAGATAAATTTTGAAAAATTGGAGAAATTTTATCGAAAATGCATTTTTTTTTAAATGCTTGGAGAAATGAGGGCCAAAAACTAGTTATGACACCATGAATCAAACCTATCACACCTCTAAATCCTGCATAATAGCAATAGGTCAAACCTTAAAAGAAAAACAAGAAGATTATCTGCTTCATATCCATATTTTGCAAGTCAATACTTGCTGATCTTGGTTTCAACAGCACGGAATAAATAGATGTTCAGGACAGAGGTACTCTTCGCTACCGTCATTGACCCCAGGCTCATATGTGTGATCTCCTCCATCAGAGAGTTAGCTGGAATAACAGCCTATTTGACACATTCTGAGGGAATTTTTTGATCTCAGGATCAAACCATTATAGAAGCACACGTTGTCAATTTGTCAAGTTAATCAAGTATTGGTTTGATGTTGCAGCTGTGTAGCTTTGTGCCTATTTAAAGCAAAACTCAAGAGAATAAATTACATTGAACATTTTTCAAGGATGATTTGTATAATTCATTATATACTCTAACCACGGATTGATTACAAAAGTTATCGAGGGGCCCCAAAAAAAGTACAAGTGATTCATAAGACATGTAGTTACATTTGGAAATCAGTTTAAGCACTGCAGTAATACCATGTAAACACTGAGGAAGAAAGTGACATAGATTCTGACTACAATATGAGAAAAATTCTGTTTGTTGAAGAAAAGCTTCAGGTGACACGAATCAGGAGGACAACCATGATGAAAATACATGTCATTAGAAACATCAAAAGCCACGTGAAGCACGTGGTCTTTGATGTCTTCGAGTATATGTCCATGGTCCGGACATTGGCATGACCAGTGCTGGCCAAGCTCTGCTCAACAGCCTGCTCTGTAGAATCTAGTATCTGCATTCCAACACCCAGGTTCAGAGCACAAAAAACTAATCAAGGGCACAGAGCAGTCCAACAAGGCTCAAAAACACTATTGATTGAAGAAAGGAAATGCAGCTACTAAAATTCACATCAATTATGCAATGACAGAGGACAGACAAACCAGTTCACTACCCCATTCATTTCTGAATCATGTATCATGTTCAACACAATCATTACTGAGAATTCTAGTGTCCAAACCCCCCCTCCAAAAACATGCAATGCTGGACCATTGTAACCAAAATTACATGCTATAACATAGGCCAACTAATGAATCTTACAAATATTAGAAGTGAGAAACAATTAGCGACTCGCTATGATACCAAAAGTCATACCTTTTCAGTGTTTTGTAAAGACTGGCTCATCAAGAGACTACTCTCTTTTAGTTGTTGTGCTAATCCAACCATTTCATCAGTCAAGTCATCTTGAAGCTTTCTGTTAAACGAAACAACTACATAAGAAAAACCAGCAGGGAAACATGGTGAACAAGTTCCAATCCAATATACTTTTCCTTCATCCTCAAACATTTATCTTTCATTTCAGAAATGACAAGGAAGATTTAACATAAGTATAGCTACAGTGATATATAACAAGTGATCAAAAATGACTGAATGACACAGACTTTCAAAACCTTATTTCTACCCAGGTACTCAATTTAACATCAAGATAAAAATACAAAAGTACCTGTGCTTTTCAATGTGTGCTTGTGCTGCAGCATCCAGTTTAACAGGAGCTGATGCATCTGCCTTAATAGAGTCACGAGTTTTGTCTTCAAAATTCGACACTGGCCTGCTCAATGAACCAAGCAAGCAATCCCAAACAAAACAGATTACATACCAAAACAGGAAATCAAAAGCTTCCATAAATCACATAAATCATAGCCCAGATAACTTACGCAAATCTCCTCCTCAAGCCTGGAGAAGGTGCTATCTGATCTCCTCCATCTGCCTTGGGACTTTCTTTTCCCGAATCCCCAGCAAAAGTTTCCTGGGGAGCCTTAATTTCAGGCTGCGAATCTCAAATAAAAAAAAAAACAATCAACATCAATAACCTCCGATCCATCACCGTGTACAGCAATACAGCAAACTACGAACCCCAATCCCATAGCAGCAGCAACAACAACAACACTTCATTAAATTCATTCTTTAAGAGGGGAAAAAAATTGCCCATCTAGAATTTGTGTTCAAAATTCCGACATATGTAAACAAACTAACCAATTTCTCGACTAAAACAAACAAACTGCCCTAACAATCAACAGAAACAAACCAACACATTTAACTCACCAATGAGTTAACTAATTTAGAAGCAATAGCCTCAATCTTCTCCGAATAATCGTTCAACACCGCCTTGGAGACTCTATAAAAAAAAAGACTCAAACTTTACAAAACCCAGAAAACTTCTTAAACAAAGAAACAAATTCAAGAATCATACCAACCTTGGTAATTCATCAGCCGTTCTCTCTTCAGCCAATTGTTCCAATTGCTCTCTTAAAGTAGCAATATACTTCAAAGGAAAAGAAAACATTCAAATTCACAGCAGTATACACCAATGAATTATATTTTAAAAAAAAAGACTTCTCAACATTCAAATCAAAGAAATAGAAAATGGGTTGGGCTTACATGGACGAGTTTTGCTTGATTTTGTTGTTGAGGAGCAGATGAGAGTAATCTTCTTAAGTTTATTTCTGTTTTGCTGATTCCCATTTTTCTACAGAGACAGATCAACAAACACAAAGGAAAATTTTGAGGGTACGGAGATTCTGCAGAAGTTTGATTTTGTACTGAATCGTGAGGAAGAGTTATTTTGGCTGAACTATGCTCTAGTCCTTGTAGATTCAGATATGTTCCACTTTGATCCTTATAATTTAAATGTTTTTAAATATATTATAAATGTAACCAAAATGTTCCAATTCCACATCTTGCTTTTAGAGGTTAAATTCCTCCATGTTAATGAGAGAAATATTTTTAAAATCATTCAAAAATAAGATTTAATTTCCATTGATATGGTAGTTGTTGTTTTGAGCATAGTTGTAAAATTTGATTTAGAAGCTAATCCGATATAAAATCTAAATTATATATAGAGAGATAATTAATTTTTAATTTTTTTAAATTATTAAAATAATATTATTTTAATTAAAAAAATAAAAGGAGAGTGATTTTTTTTATTACACTCCTCCAATTTTCTTGTGTCCGTCCACTTTTTTATTATTTGAGTTTAATTAAAACCTCTGAAATTTCTCCTTAAAACAAGCATGTACACTTTGTTTAGAAGAAAGGCTCATCATAAACTTTGTAGGCTGTAGCCCATGTAATTAAAACACTTGCATCA
>Ga0325411_1002333_pt1 | contig 21429 bp, 15 predicted proteins | sample PopdelMetagenome_13_FD_206181 | JGI IMG/M metagenome (GOLD analysis project Ga0325411, IMG submission 206181) | Populus deltoides microbial communities from Bellville, Georgia, United States - Xylem-PdIQD-R4 | ecosystem: Host-associated > Plants > Phyllosphere > Stem > Wood/Secondary xylem...
AAGCAAATACATCTAACTTATTTGTTTGGCAGTCATATCTTATACCTCATGTAATCAAGAGCAGGTTTAATTTATGGGAAATTTACACAAATTTTATTATAGCCCATATGATACCTGCCAAGCTATCTAGGATTCTACAACTAACAACTGCGAAAATAATACAATGAAGTACACACTAGCTTCTTGCCAGTGAGAGTTTACACTGGATTTGTAATGCAAGATCAGAAAAGCTCTTCAACTCCGAGGAGAGAGTTCTGGTGTTGTTATTAGAACCAGATTGAAACATCCTGCTGATGCTTTGGCAGAGAATCCATTCCCAGTCCCTGTAGATCCTCTTTGTACTCGAAAGAGGACAAATCGAGGGGGGAGCTGAACATCGAGTTGAAGCTGCTGTTGTTTTGGCTGGTCTCAAATGGAGAATTCAAAGGCTTAAACCTGTCAAACTGACCGCCTTCCTGCGAAAACAATTGATGGTTAGAGTTGATGTTGGACTCTTTGAAGACATTTCCATCGATCACATTGCCTTGACTTCGGAAGTGATTGCCCTGTTGGTGTTGGATTTTTGGCTGGAAGACATTGTGATTGTCCTGTTGATGTTGGATTTTCGGCTGGAAAACATGGTGACCTCCTGTAACCAGATTGTTAACAGGATTTGTGTTCTTGTTGCCTTGGATATTAGTGTCGTAGATTGACATGAGCTCGCTGATCATCTTTTGACCATCTTCTGGAACTCCTGATAAATCAAAGGAAGGGGGGGCATGGTTCACCAAGGGAGCAGCTAGCTTGGATTGTACAGATGGCTGAGGAAAGATGACAGGCTTGACTTCATTAATGTGAAAATTTGATCGTCCAAATTCTAATAAAGTGCTTCTGAAGGGGCAGTTCAGTTGATGATTGTCCCTAGAAACCCTGTCGGGGAAACCCAGTCGAATTTGACTGTAAGGACATTGAACTGCCTCACATGTGTAGATCCTCTGATCCACCATCATGTCTATATCACTGGATGGCTTTCTCTTTTGAATAAAATCCATGCTGGAGATAACTTCTCCCTTAATTGGATATGGTTGTTGTCGAAGAGGCAGCCGTTCTCTCATTCTTTCCATCACTAAATTAGAATAGTTGAGAGTCTCAGGTTTGCACTCTTGCCCGTCAAAGTCTGGCTCATCTTCAGCTCCTTCAACATCATACTCACTGCGATCATTAATGACTAAAGATCCACTCCCTGCAGATGATGACAATGGTGGGCAGGAATCAGGGTAGAGCTCACGAGCCAATGACTCCTCTTGGTTGATAATTGCAAGCCAAGTAGCACTTTCCTTGGCTGTCATCTTGTCCTGCAAGCACTTGGACTGTCTCACAAGCTTGCGGATCTTGGCAATATCAGGAGACATATGCTTAATCACTGCTGTGAGAACACCCACCTTCCATGCCTTCTTCAAATCATGAGGCTTCTTGTAAGGTGGGGGGCCTTGGTCCTCAGGCAACCCCAATTGAGGCCACCATTTTTCGTTTCCAGAAGGCCACCATGGGGGAGAAACACCTTTCTCTAGTGGAAACCGCCTCTGGGGAGGGTCACAATGCTGCATCAGCGCGGACAAGAGTGAACCCAGGGTGGTATCTTGAAGCTCCTGCAAGGTGTGTGGAGTTGGACCAATTGGATTACTACCCTCGTTCTTCCCTGGGATTGAATTATCCGCTTGGTACTTTGTTATGGCAGCTGGACCATTTCGATCAAACCTGACTTTGTCCTTCCACCATTCTCGAAGATTATCCGATGCCCCAGTCACTGGCTTTCCCTTCTCCGTTATAATCCCATAAACAAAACCTTGAGCTTTACAAACCTCCATCATCTTCAACATGTACTTCAAGATCCCATCTTGTGCCCTCGACATCTTCTTCCTCCTGGCCTGCTCCTGGGACTGACGCTGCTTAGCAATATCAATCCCCTCCTTACTTTTGGTCTGTTCTTTTAGCCTTTTGAGACGCATTTTGTCCCTCCACATCCTTCGCTCAAGCTCGTCAACATCAATCTCCTCATCACTATAGTCATCATCCACAGTAGCCTCTGGTTCAGCTTGCGGAGCAGCCACATCTCCTTCCACGAGCGGAGCACAAAAGAAATCTATGTCACCACAAAACCCCATCTCATCAAACATCGACATCTTTCACAGATCAAAACCCCCCCAGTTGACTAGAAGTTGTAAGCAGCTCAAATTGATTCAAAGCACCAAACTTTAATTCCTCAAACTACTCTTCACCAAACTTCGCCTCCTGATGAAACCTGTAAAATATTAGTAAAAATTACAATATTAGAAACACTATCAAGATCCCACACATCAATCACTCGTTCTTTATTGTTCACAATATCTTATTAAAAAAAATACAAAGTCTATAGAACCATAAACTACTTCATATTGAAAGAAGTAAGCGGATCAATAAGCATGAAAGATTTACTTGATTTAATATTGAAGGAAAAAAGAGATGAATCAGGATCAAATCAGAGTTACTTGATTTAATATTGAAGGAAAAAAGTAGACTTTAAATCAATTGATCTTATCATCTAGCCCATATTTAACTTGACTGTCCAGATCTCACCTTCTATAAAGATTGAGTCAGACTTTCCAGGAAAGAAAAAAAAAACTGATCAGTCATAGAAATTCCAATCCTCCTTCCAAATAATATGGAAAAAGCCCTCGAATAATATCAAACACCTTGGATCTAACACAATCAAAAACCCATATCCCAAAACTAAAACTAGACCCATAAAAATTCAAGAGCCCACATCCAATATTCAAGCTTTAGAGATCCACCAAGTAGAAACAGCATACACAGCACACAAGAACACGGACCCATATCAGCAAAACCAAAAACACAGCTCAGGGTGGAAGAAAGAGGAAAAAATGTGAAGAAAGTTTACCAGGAAACACCGAAGTAGAAGTCTTTGGCACTGGTTAGAGAGAGAGTTAGTTACAGGTCAATCCTGCAACAAGGACTATCTTTTCCTTAGTTGTTGAGAGAGAGAAAAGAAGGGGGCATATAATATTCCAACTAGGGGTATATATTATTGTCCTCCAGAATAAACTATGTGATAAAAGAGGAGTCTTGATGACTGTGAAACTAGTGGGGTGATGATGGTGGGGTTAAAGAAAGTGAAAGCAAAGAACTTTAACAAGAACCCTTGAAAGTAAGGGGAAGGAGAGGGGAAATGGGAGGAAAGGATGGTGAAGGGTGAAGGGTGAAGGGTGAAGGGTCAAGTTTTCAAGCTGAGGAGGTGAGGCCAATCCAATCCAAAACATTGAGAGTGCTGGTTTATGTAAGAGACAAGGGTGAGCGAGGGGGGCGAGTTTGTAATAATACAAGACTGGAGATACGTGTGGAGGCAAGTCTTGTCTTCATTTGATGATCCCCATGTACCCATGTATCTCTTTAAAGCAGACTGACTTTCTTCACCAACAAAGGCTTACAGCTTATTCCTTTTTTTTATAAATATATTAAAAAAACAATTTAAAAAAATTATTTTTAATTTAAACATATTAAAATAATTAAAAAAATAAAAAAAAACAAAGTTTTTTCAGAAACACAATCTGATTCCCAAACACACTTCCTTGTTTGTGGGGATGCATTCATGGCTAATAGATTTTGTGAATCCAGTGTTTTTACACCTTGCCATTGATTCTAGAGTTGACAGAGCGTTTTAATCCTAATATATAGAAGGTTTTTTTTTTTTTTTTCCGGTAACTTTACATTTGTTCTATTTTCAACTCATTCCCCGAAAATGTTCTACTAGTAAATTTTATCAAGGTGCGGTGAGATCTGATGATTTTTTTTGAATACTACACACTACATTTTATAAATTAAAATAATATTTTTTAATATCAAAACAATAAAAATATTAATTTAAAACTTTTTCTTAAAAAAATAAAAACTATGGTCCAACAAGACTCCCATGATTAAACATTTCACAGAGAATCTTCCCATCAAAATATCATCATTCGTTGATAAATGATTTTTATTTTTGTTTTACAGGTGAGAATCTCATGATTCTGTTTTTTTATAATGAAAATTTCTATCATTCTAAATACTATTTAGTATTTTTAAATAATTATATAGACAGAATTATTATAGAAAAATTCCTGATCAAATTTATCATCTCATCACAGATCTAGAATCTAATCTAGAATTTCTCATTGTTGGTTAGAGTGAATTCTTTCTGTATCTTGTTCTTCGAGCTAGTTATTTTATTACATAAATCAGTGATGTGCTACGAGATAATTTGCAGGGGTAGATTATGTGCCCCAGATGGATAATCAACGAGAGAGCTGTTGTGAATCTTACCTGAAATTTGCAAGGGCTTGGATTATGACGTCATCCTCGCAGGAAAAACTCCATCAATCAGTCCTTCAGTACAACTGCGTGTTTTATTTTCAGTACAAGTGAAATTCTGGTATTGTAATGCATAATTTTTTTATTTAATATATTAAAATAATTTTTTTAATATTAGCAGATCAAAATCATAAAAGATTAAAATTATAATATTAATTTGATATTTTTTAAAACCAACACACTTTTAAAACGAGACATTATAAAAACCAGATACTAAATATTTTTAGCAAGTTATTTAAAAATATACTAGTTTACTTCTCACGTCATGCTATGCAATGGTATGATGTGAAATTATTTTTTTAAAAATGTAAAAAAATAGTTTGGGTTACAAGTAATTATTTAGTATTATTATTAAACTCAGTCCAATTAATCTTAAAATCTTATGATTTGATATGACTTGTTTTCTAACTATATTTTAAAATTAAATAATATATGAGTTATCCAATGTAACTTAATTAACTTGATAAATTTAAAGAAAATTTTAAAACATGGTTTTATTTAAAAAAAAAGAGGAAAAAATGATGGATTAAATAAAGACTATTTTAATTTTCTTTATTCAATATTAATTTTGTCAGCATCTATGCAAATTTTTGATGTGTTTTATATATGGGAATAATGATGGATTAAATAAAGTTGATAAAAATCAAATCTTCCACTAAATTAAGTAAAAAAATCAGATATGAAATCCAAAGCTACGTATCAGGGAAGAAAGTGGCTATTTTGGAAATTTGATAAATATTATTTTAGAATGTTTTTTAATTGAAAATATATTAAAATAATATATATTTTTTAAAAAATATTTTTAATATCAATATTTTTAACAATAAATAAATAAATAAATATAAAAGCTTTTCAAAAACACGTTCCGTTATGCTCCCAATACAACTCCGTGTCGATATCTAATGGCACTGTAAAAAGGTTCGGCGCTGAGCTCTATAGAGATTCAAGTGAACTTAATCCATAGCACTTATGGTATCTAAGATCCAATTATGTCCTCTAGGAATCCGATTCTGGTTTCATAGAGTTTGGGGCACAAATTAATCAATGATTTTAATAATCGTAATCTCTTCTTGGCATTAATTAGTGAAATTTGCTAATAGATCCCAGGAAATGTGGAGGTGTGGTGTTTCTAAACTGGCGTGATTTTTTTTTTTTGGCATATTGAGATCAAATCCATTTTTTTATTAGGTCTAGTTAAGTCATAATTACGTATTTAAAAATAAAAAATAAAAAATCCCTGCAGCCCCTTGGGTTTGAATTGAAAAATGACGAGGAGAACCAAAATTACTCACCACCTGACCCGTGCAAAAGGATGGAAATGGAATGAAAGTTAGGGTCAAGGATGAAAGGTGGGAATATAGATGAAAAATTGATGTGATTTCATTCTTACGGTATTGGAGAGGAGTGGGAATGAATTTAATTTCAAAATATCTTATTATATTCTACGACTATACTATACGCGGCAACCACTACCACAACCACCATGTCGCTGCCGCCAGCAGTGATGATGGCTGTGATATTAATTTGCCATTGAAAGAAATGTACACCCATGTTTTTTAATATAATTTTTACCTAACACCTTAAGTTCATGCAAGCCTTGTCTTCTTAGTTTGCAATTTAATATAAAAAAAATCTTTTTTTACTTGAAAATACATTGAAATATATATCAAAATAATATAAAAACATAAAAAAATAATTTTTTTGCAAAACGCTTGTGGAAATACAAAAAACATATTTCCTGCATCTCTCTTCACTATCTCTATGATAAATCATTTCCTGATTGATCTGAATAGATGGATGGCATAGAAGCAGCCATTTTGAAGCCCGGGGGAATCCATTAATTGCATGGCCGACATTTTGCTGCTGATTGCAAGACAATGGAGATTCTCTTTTGATCATCAGAAAGTCTTCGGTATCCTCCCCTCAGGAAAAGAAGACCAGTTCTTTGCATCTATCCTTCCAAACAAAAATGTTTTTCATACAAAGGAAACTTTCCCGTGTAGTTAAATATAAGAAATACAACTGAACACCTGTTTTCATATTTAGAGTTGGGTCGAAAAAATGAAATTGTCTAACAAAGGCAACCGATGTTTGCACATCGTCTAGTATATTCAGGAGGCTATTTTTGTCGTGACCACTCTGCAGCCTTGCCTGAAAAATAAAAGCAACGGTGGATTCTTCGACTGAAGCTTGATGAAAGCCAGCATTGTTTCGCATTCAGTCAAACATATTGGGAAGGGGCCGTGCAGCCATAAAAGCATCCACAACCTGAAATAAGGAAACAACCAGAAAGATGGATATCAGGATCTCTTTTACTCCAATTTCATGAGATTTTCAGCAACTGTTACGGTCATAGATCCACCACATCCAAGTGCAATTAAGATGGAATACAGTAACCGTAGTAATCTGCATTGCATGAATTTATAGAGGGATGCCAAAGGCTTACTTCGTCAGTCACACTGGCTCGAGCTGCACGATGTCTTTCTACTATCTCAGACAAAACCGAGCCAAGGCGGCCCTTCACTTCTCCTGTTAGCATACGTCCTGCAGCATACTCCTAAACAAGGATACTTGTGCATTAGAAAAAAGAAGCTTATCAAGTATTATTTTTTGTTTGCTTACTAACATTGGGGAATGTGCCAGATTTTGAATAAATACCAAATATCTTAACAGAGGATCAGTCAAATCAACCAAAAAGAAGAAATCTCACCTTCTTTATGTGTTCAAGCTCAGCATCATCCTCAAGGAAAAAGTTCAGGTATTTGACTGAAATATCTACCTGAATAATTTCAAAACAGAAAATATGCTTGTCATCACTCTCCATGCCACGAGAAATCAAGCATTAAAAAATAAACCAGAATAACAATATGAAATTCTATCATTGGCTAAGCAAGCATGAGTTCTATATTTATGAAAATTATCTAAGAACAGTTCTTCCAAGTTTTGGCACAAATAAATTGTCTCTGAAAGTGTTCGCTACCTCAAGATTTGCTCCAAGTTGTCTGTGTTTCTCTACAGAATCTTGCCCACCAGAGAACGCATACTTGTTGATCTGTTTCCATTAAGCAAACTTACCATTAGTAAAAAGATTACGTTCGAGCACAGCACTAAATACACCATGCTATTCATCACATTGACCTAATCTTTATATTTCTAAATTCTAAGTAATGCAGACCTCTAAGGTCCAAGTTCAGTCTTAATTTTAAAATTAAGTACCTTTCAATGGTGATTAGCTACAAGAGTCTTGGCACTGGTTCAGATTTCAAATGTCAAAATGAGAAGGAGGATGTGCATAACTACATAATTAAATACCTTCAAATCATACAGCAAATCAAGTCGATTTTTTTGTGCACTAGAAAAGTTGGCAGATCAACAGTCTAATCCACTCGGTATGTTAACAGGAGGATGTGCACACACAAGCATGAAAGGAGCAATATGTCCTTTCCAAGGCCATACCTTACTCTTAATGACTTTGGCTGAATCAGTCACATAGATGGCAGAATTTGGATCACTAGCAGACATTTTTCCTGTCTCCCCCTGCATGACATTCAGGAAAAGATGATCAGTCATGACATTGCCAGCAGCAATCATAAGCTATGAGCCTACGTAATTCTCAGAAAATACAAAGGCAGATAACTTCATAAGTGTACTATCAATGCCAGGATCAGAACATAGAGGTTTCAGTAATCATTCCACTACTAAAGCTTATTTCTTCTAATCTTTCAAGAAAAGCACATTAATATCTTAAAATACGCTAAAGCACAAAGCACTTGAGAAAATCTTTTTTTTTTCCATTATAAAAGCCTTCTAGACAAAACCTTGGAAAAAATATAGCATGAAAATCCCTCACTGCAAATCATAACCATCATGTTACTATACCGGAAATTATTAATACTATTCTGTACATAGTTATTCAAAACAAACAGCCCATGTTATTCAGGCTCCCAGAGGATTGAAAAAAGAATTTTATCAATAGGTATAGGCATCTGTATTTTGTGCATTTCCTGCATATTCTCGTTTAGTTTCTTGATTTTCATCAAGGCATGTGCTAAATATTCCTCTCAAGCATCAGAAATACTAAATCCTTCCTGAAACAGTATTTGAGAAGAGCAAGATCCAAGTATGATAACAAAGTTTCCTTTCATCTAATGGGATGACGCACCCTTCAATGTGCTATGCATCATTTTCTTGGTTTTTTTTATATTTGACATTTCTAATGAGCCATTTAATTAAATCCAATACACATTTTCATAGATAATTCCTCTATACACCTCAGCAAAGCATGTCCTTGCAAGGCTATTAACCTACTTCCCGTTCATTTTTCAGTTGTCATATCTTAAGTTAAACTTCGAGGAAGTGCTAATAGTAGTAGTAGTAGTAGTAGTAGAGATAACAAAAATAGCAGCAGCACAACAAATAAGAACTTCATAAATGCATTTTACAATCGCATGTTAGTTTTTATTAGAACACAAGTAATGTCATTTTCAAAGACAAAAATACCTGCAGCGCAGGGAAGAATGTTGACTCAATCAATGAAGGTTTGTGATATCCTATCCGAGGAGCAGCATCCCGTGTCATTCTGAAATATGGATCCTGAACAAATGACAAGGAAGACAATGGTGAGAACAGAAGCAAGTGCATAACACGCACTTGCAGATATTCTCACAACAGGCACAATAATCATCCAAATGGTCTGATTATCAAACTAAGATTCAAAAAACTTCCTGAAGAATGAAAAATAGCACCAGATTATGAGAATATCAACACTTCTACATGGCAGCTTTCTACCAATGCCAATATACCATCTATATGGAACGATCCAAAAACGGCAAGCAGCATGTGATTTCACATTCAAAGAGTTACAAGTACAAGATCTACGAAGCAGTCCATACGCATTGATTAGATTGAAAAGTATATTCAAATTGAACAGAAACCTTCAACATTGAGAGAGTTTGACCTGATCAATTGCACAAGGTATTAGGCAACGGAGGTCGTCTTTTCCCGAGAAAAGGTGTGGGAATGAACTGGGAAATGATGGAACTGCCTACACCAACACAAAATGAAATATATTAGATCACTTCCTTGGATACCCCATTCATTTCAGAAAACTGATAAAAAGCAATAATCAAAATATGGAGTTTTGTGGAGGTCCAGCAACATAAATTCCCATCACCACAGACACGTGCATACTTGTCATATAACATCAGTGGAAAGCAGCACAAAACTAACCTGCACGGGTGGAAAACTGATTTTCCCAATATGATCTTCACCCGAGAAACCAAAAATACCCTGGACCTGCACAGCAACAGAAAAATTTAAAACTAGTGCAATCGTCCGAAAACAGAGGAATTCAAAAACAACACAAGTACCTCAATAAGGGCACATTACACATGAATAAATAAAAAATATACAAAAAAAGGGGGGAGAGAGAGAGAGAGAGAGAGAGAGAGAGAGGAAAATATCCACCTTATTCAATGTGACACACTTTGCAACCTTCACCATGTTCTTGTAGAATGCACTTCAAGTAAAAACAGACAGTCAGCACAACAAAAATTAACAAAGGACATGCTTCAATTGATATCAATGACAAACCAAATACTGCACAGTACATCAAAAAACCATCCAACGAGCAGAAAATATTATATCAGCATTGCCACATTCAATCACAGATGCTAACCATACTATAACAGACCACTCATGTACATATCTCCATGACGGAGCATTCGCATTGTCTCCTAAGCACTTCCTTACATCAATTTTTCAGATTTATTCTTCAAATTGAAGTTAATAAGCTTGTGACTTACCCACCAACATAATCGAAATCCGAGAAAATAAAAGTCCGCGTGATATCAAACCCACAAGCAATAATATCCTTAGCATTCTCACGTGCAAGCCTCTGACTTTCCTCCACGGTTAAATTCTTCCACATACATTTCTCATCATCAGTCAACTGTATCACAAGCGGAACCCTAAACACATCTTGCAAATACCTAAAACCAACAAAGACACAAACTTTATCATGTTTAAAGCAAACCAAAGAACAACTAACTAATTAATCAACTAATTCATCACTTACTTAGTGAACATAAACGGAACGAGATGCCCTAGATGCAATGCTTCAGAGGAAGGACCACGGCCGGTGTAAAGGTAGAATTTTTTACCCTTTTCATAGGCGTCGAGGATTTCGTTGAAGTCACGGTGGGCGAAGAAGACGCCACGGCGGAGGAAGACGTGGGGAGGGCGACCGGTGAGGCGGTGGACACGGTCAATTAGTGTTTGGTCGAGTCTTTGACAGCCGAATTTGTCGATAAGTTTGTCGTAATCAATCTTGCCGCCGTCTTTGGCGGCGACTTCCCATGGGTTGACTATTTGGTCCTCTTCTTCTGCTGGTTGGTTTTGAGTCTCTCTCTTCTCCTCCTCCATTGTAGCGTGCTGAGAGACAGAGAAAAGGGGCCGACGGGATGTTGGTGGTGGTGGCAGCAGTGAGTGCGATGAGACTAGTACTGCTAATTTGGCAAAACCCAAGTTTAAGAAGTGAAATATTGCTATTGTGGTCCCTGTATTTGTAGTGAAATAATTAACTGATCCTTTTAGTTTAAATATTTCACATTGAATTCGTGTACTTTTTTGGGTCTCTAAACTATTTGATTTATTCCACTATCAGTCTATCACTGTACTTATCGTCATGGTTATGGAAAGTGTAATTTACAAGTATCAGATTCGACTCGAATTCAGATATGATTTAGGGCTTGGGCTGGGTTGCTGGTTTATGAAATTAATTTTTGAAACAACAAATTAAACTTGATTTATTTTAAAAATGAATATATTTTGGATAAAAAAACACTTCAAGTTAATGGAGTCTCACTCAGATTTAATTGAATTAATCCAGTTATAGATTAATTAGATAAATGTTCAAAATAGTTTTTTAGAACACCTAACCCAATCAAATTTTTAGATTAGTGAGTTAACAAATTAATATATTTTAATAACCATAATTTAATAATAAGTTTAACAATATTTCTTTTAAAAAACAAATTTCGGGAAAACAAAGAAAAGGAAAATTGTAACATATACTAAAAGAGATCAGTGTTTTACTGTGGACTGCACAGTGCAGTTCATAATAAAACGCTGAGTAGCTGTTTTTTTTTTTGCTTTTTTAAGCTTTTTTTTAATGAATATTTTTTTTGTTTAATTTTTTTTGTTAATATTAATTTTTTTCTATTTAGTTATCAAAATTTCATAACACAGGTTCCGGGTTTAATGGGTTAACTCGGATTTTTTTTTGTTTTATTTTTAATTAATTTTCTCGAGTATAGTCTACAGTGAAACGCTGAGCTGTCTTTTATTTTATTTGCTTTTTGAAAACTGCTCCGTGTTTTACTGTGGACTGCATAGTGCAATCCATAATAAAACGGTGAGCAGCTTTTTTTTTTTTTGCTTTTTTTTAAGTTGTTTTTTTTTCTTTGTTTTTTTAATGAATATTTTTTGTTTAATTTTTTTGGTTAATGTTAATTTTTTTTCTATTTAGTTATCAAACTTTCATGACACAGGTTCCGGGTTTGACGGGTTAACCTGGATTTTTTTTCTGATTTTTCTTTTTAATTAATTTTTTCGTTTAATTTAGTTTGTTAATGTTAAATTTTTTTCTATTTAGTTATCAAACTTTCATGACACGGATTCCGGTTTTGATGGGTTAGCCTAGCTAATTTTGGGTTAACCCGTAATTGTTTTTTCTTATTTAATTATCAAATTTTCATGACACGAATCTCAAACTTGACAGGTTAACCCAGTTAATTCAATTTTTTTTCTTTTTTTTATTAGTTTTTTTCTTCATGTAGACTTTTCTTTCTTTGTTTTTTTAATTAATATTTTTTTGTTTAATATTTTTGTTTTTTTTTGCTTTTTAATTATAATTTTTTAAAAATTAAGTTGTTAATATTAACTTTTTTTATATTTAGTTATCAAACTTTCATGACACGGATCTCAGGTTTAACGGATTAACCTGGTTTGACGGGTGAATCCAGTTAATTCAGATTTTTTTCCCTTTTCTTCATTAGTTTTTTTCTTCCTATAGGTTCTTTTCCTTTTTTTTTCTTTTTAATTAATCTTTTTTTTTCACTTTAGTTTATTAATGTTAATTTTTTCCTATTTAGTTATCATACTCTCATGATACGAATCCCAGGTTTGACGAGTTAACCTGATTTGGTGAGCTAACCCAGTTGATTCAAAATTTTTTTTATTAGTTTTTTTCTTTTAATTTTTCTTCTTTAAATATTTTAATTAACTATAACTAAAAGACAACGATATTTTTTCTTTCAATTTCATAACATGAATCCTAAGTTTGACGGGTTAAGTTAGTTGATTCAATTTTTTTTTTCTTTTTCTTAAGTAATTTTTTTCTTTTAATTTTATCTTTTAATATTTGATCAACAATTAATCTTTATGGTTTATTTTGTTTACTGTTCATTAGATTATTGTGATCTCATAGGGGGATTTTACTGTAACCCTCATTGCAAAGCACTATTCTTCATAATAATTCTTTGCTTTATTGTTTTTTTTTCAATTATTTTTTTTTAAATTTTATTATGTAATATTAATATTTTTAATTATCACAATTTTATAACAAGACTTTGAAGCAGACTCATATCCAAGGCTCCGGGTTTGATGTTGCAACCAAACTCACTTACACTTGAATCGTGCAAGTTTAATATTATAAATATAACTTTTGGGTAAGGAGTAACAAACAGACTCAATGCTCTTAGATATAATTTTATAGAAAAATCTAATACTTTTAGATTTTAATTTTTTTTGATATATTTTATATAAAAAAATTGACCCGCAGCGAAGCACGGGCCACGTTTTAATGACTAAACCCGGTCCGGCCCGGCCTAACTAATCTGATCCACGAAAATCGAAAACGCCACTGCCGGGCAATGAGATTTTACACCGTATGTTTCGCGTTCCGGCAGCCGTACAAGGTCTTATGCGACGGCACATTTATTCACCACTTAATAGCTAATAACATTGCTCCTGCTGATACAGCTATCTCTAATATTCCTTGTGGCCCTGTCAAGCTCTTCACTACCAGGTTTCCTCTCCTTTGCTTTTCTTTGAGTTTATATTCAAAGACAGGAAAAAAGATTGGATTTTTATTTTTTTTGTTGTAGTTTTCGGGGTTGTAGGTGTGTTTTAGCAGAGCTGAAAAGACTCGGGAAATCTTATACTGAATCTCTTCAGGCAGCTAACAGGCTTATGATTGCAAGGTGGGTTCTTTTTTTTTTTTTTTTTTTTTCCTTTTGTGCCTGTTAAAGGTTTTATCTTTGTGGGTTTTTGTTGTTGAACTTGGTGGATTTGTAGATTTCTGAAATCTGAATCTTTTTTTCTCCGAGTTTGATATAATTATCAATGGCAGGTGTGATCATGAACAAATGAAGAGTGCAGAGCGTTGCATTGTGGAGATTATTGGAGAATATAACCCTGACCACTTCCTTGTTGGTACCCAGGACACTGACATGCGGAAGAAGTTCCAGGAGGTTAGGTTTTTTTCTTTTCTTATCATTTCATTTCATTTAAATTCTTTTACTCCATTTTGATGGTTAATGAATTGTGTATCCCTTTAATTGTGGTGGGACTGGATAGTTGCTAACAATGTGATATGCTTATTTGTCAATAGTTTATGAATTGTGTAGTCTGGAGCTATGTTTTCTTATATGTTGCATTGAAAATTTGATAAATTGCTAAATACTACTCCCAGCAGAATGTTTCAAACCGAGGACATATTTTCTGAAGAATTAGAATTTCAGTCAGTTAATCATATGTTCTGCAGGTCCCAGGTGTCCCTCTCATATTTGGTCTGAGAAATGCCCTCTTTCTTGAGCCACCATCTGCATTTCACCAGCAGCTTGCCAAAAATTCTGAAGAACAGTCACATATGTCCGAATTTGAAGCTATGTTCTAAAAACGAGGACTAAGAACTTGCTGGAAATTCAGGAAACTGGGGGTTCTTCTGATGAAAAGAGATCCAAAAATGAAAGTTTGGAAATAGAGCCTAAGAGATATACTGCAAGAAAGGGAATGAATGTCAAGGATAGACCTCAAATCAAGAGAAAGAAAGCTAAGTTATGTTGCCCGCTTCAAGCTTGTTTATTATCAACATCTCTAATCCATAGGAAGAACTGCTTGAAGGGGTCTATAGGTATTATGTTTGCTATTTTATTAGGGTATATGCACATCTATAACCAGTAAGGAACAACATCTTGAAGGGATCTATTATGTTGTTTGTGTTATTCTCCACCATGATCACTGGAGGATATCTGGCTCTTCTTTTCTATTTTTTTGTTTTCAATGTCTACTTTACTGGTTAAAGCATGAATGGAATCATTAAAGCATCTCCCTATCAATATGCATTCCCAAGCACAGTCTATGTCCCTGCTTGCTACCATGACTTCCAATGAGAAAAATCTGTTAGTTATGCTCAAGCCTAATGTAATAACAACACAAAATGGATGGACATCCTCTAAAAATCTTGGCATCTTACCCCGCTACCATGAGTGTTTCTATGAACTTAAAAGTCCATAACTAGGATGACATTATGTTTACGTGAAGCTGAGGCTAACTTTTTTCCTTTTCCTGTGGGGAGGAGGGGGGGTTGTTGTTGGGGTGCTAAGGGACCGAGATTTTCTGTTTTTTTTCTTATATGATGTTTGATAGTATTTATTTGATTTATAACATTAAGGTGGATGCTTCTGGCAATATGGTTTTTTACGCGTTAAGCAGCAGCACGGCAAACTTGTTTTTGAACATCACAGTATAGTAAACTGAATCATTTAAACATTAATTTGATTGACAAGAAAAGTAAGTGATAGAATGCTGTTGTTCACATTCCAAGTACTTTCAGGAGCAACGTCTTTGCTCACTTGATTAACTTTTTGTCATACTTTCCAGGTTCCAAATCCACTTTCAGTCCAGAAGAAAAAGAATTGTCAAAACTCGAATTCCATTTCAGGGAAGGTAGTGACAGTTTATTTTTGAATGCTTTTAGACTTCCTGTTGGATCTTAAGTTTAAGTAATGATGGAAATTACTCACTACTCGATTGCAGCATCTTATGGACTAGAGAAATATGGTTTATAATTGTATCTTTGATGCTTTTAAATCTATTGCTATCTTTAAAATCAGAATTGGATTCTGTCCTGTTTAACATGGATGGCACTTATTACAGTCTATTTTGCTTGTCACTGTTGATTGAGGCAAAGAATAGCGCTGCTGGATATTGCGTGTCCTCCCTGTCATTTGCTATTTGCATATTTATAGTTGCAAGATACAAGTGTTGTTATGTTGTACATTCCCGGAGAGTATTAGATACAAGTGTTGTTATGTTGTACATTCCTGGAGACTATTACTAGTTCTATAACTTTGAGGTGGTTGAAAAATTGTTAGCTAAAATCTTTGTGCTCCCATGAGCCAAAATAATTGGGATGATTTATCAGTGTTGTCAAAGCCAAAAGACGCTAAAAGGCGCCATGCCTGTAAAATGCCCATGCCTAGGTGCTCGCCCGAATGAACCAAGGCGATATTCTATAGATTAAAAAATATATATGTATGGTATTATATTATATATATCTAAACTATATATCTTCCTAATTAAGATTAGATCATTAGAAAATAAAATAAAAATATAAAATACCATAACATAGTCGTATAAAGTTATATCTTTCACCCTTAAAACAAAATAAGATAATTTAAAACAGTATTGTAGTAAGTAGCCAAATAGATTAAAAAACAAACTTAAAATCATCATCCTTATTCATTAATCTTCAAAAACATCATCATCCATGCTTGTTCTATACTTGTGTTGTTGTTCTCTAACTTTGTTCAACACAAAGTGTGGCTCATGTTTCTCTTCAAGTGTCCTTCCTTGACTGTATGCTTCCCATTTTAATGATTTTTTTATTATTCTTTTATCCTAATCTTTGTTTTTTACAAAAATACCCCTGAGTTGTTTCTTTTGGTAAATTAAAAAAATGGACAAATAGGTTAAAATATAAATCATTTAAAAAAAAAGAAAAATCCAACAAAAAAAGAAGTATTCCAGTAAAGCATTCGCTTTAATGCTTGGTGCCCGCTCACGAGGCGCTCGCCTAGGTAGTGTTTCATTGAGGCTAATAAAGGTGTTGTGGCCTCGCTTCGCCTTGCCTAGAGTGCTCAAGCGAACGCCTTAATGCCTCGTAGGCTTTTAGAATGTTTATTAATGTTGTCTTCATGTTAAGTTTCTAAAATTTTAAGGATGGGATATTTGTTATGGATTTTGTATTTTAGTTAACCTGAAGCAAACTTAGCCTCTTTGTGATTTTGTCCATTTCTTTCCCTTTGATTTTAGGGTTTTGTTTTATGCAAAAGAATGAGTGAGGAACACGAAGACCAAGAACAAGTGTTGTTTTTAGAGGAGGGAAAGAAGAAAAAGTTAAAGAAAGAAGCAGAAAAGGCTCAAAAGCGTGGTGTTCGTTACATAAGTAGAGTTCCTCCTGGTATGGACCATGTTAAGATTTGTCAACTTTTCAATCAGGATGGTGAAATTCAATGAATTTACCGTGCTCCTCAATATACAATATCCAATACTTCCTTCTTTCGTGTTTATATTTAAAAATATACTTCCTTCTTTCGTGTTTATATTTAAAAATAAGAGGGAAAATGGGTTTTCAATTTTATTGAGAAATTTTTGTTGTGTGTTTACAGATAGTTCTTCTATTGATCAAGTGAATGATAATAATAAGAGTAGAAAAAGAGGTGATGGAGCTAAAGCTAAAGGGTACTCTGAAGGGTATTTTTCATACATTTTTTTTGGTGTTAATAACATGAACATATATTTGAATCGTGTTGTTTATTATGTAAGTGCTTTGTTTTTTGTGTTTTTCAGGTGGGTTGAGTTTGCTAGTAAAAGTAATGCTAAAAGGGTCGCTAATTTGTTAAATGGTGAACAAATAGATAATTTATAATTCAATTTTTTATGTAGCTTTTGTTTTCTTGAGTTGAATGAGAATTTTTAGTTTGTTCGGTAGAGAAACCATCAAGGAAACATGTGGAGTTCTTGTTCTTTGTATAGATTTTTTTTTTGTTGATTTTACCTATTCTCTGTCATATCTTTTTTTTTTTTTTTAAGTTAGCTTATGTGTGCTGGGATTGCTTTGTAAATAAATTACTTACTTTTTCCTCCAACTGTTCTTTAATTCCTTCGTTGTCTTCTCCTTTTTTTAGGTGAGAAGAAGCGGTCACAATTCTATTATGATCATTGGAATATCAAGTATCTAAGTAAATTCAAATGGGATAATCTTACAGACAAAATTGGTATATCACTCATTTCTGTTGTGCTCTATCTTATCATGTTTTACAGTTTATCAGTGTCAAAATTATAGTGCTTTAAATGCAGCTTACAAGAAAGCTATTCGAGAACAAAAATTAGCGTTAGAAATTTCTGCTGCAAAGGGGGAGCGGGATTTCTATCTCAAAAAAGGTGACCAGTCTTGTGCTTTAAGCTCTATTGAAGAACGAATGAAGAAGGTAAACAGCATCTATAACTTCTCACTGACAGACTTTGTTTTCCTGGAACTACCATCAATGGTGCTGTTTTAAGATATTTTGGCATTGTTAAAGTCATCAATTTGATGCACCTGTTTAAGGAATTAAACTTGGCTTTTCGTTTTCTGTGTCAGGACTACAATACTCAAGTTCCTTATAGGCCAGTTTAAGTATGTTTGGCACAATAGTTGGGCAGTATGGCTAGCTTAGAATCAGTTGAAGCCAGATATTTTCATTGTGAATCTGAAATTTGTTTGTAGGTAATTGAAACTCGCAATTAAATGATTTTTTTTGCTCATTTAGAGAGGCAAGTAAATCATTTTGATGTCTGATCGAACAGGCTCCTTTTGTTTTGTAAGAGTTAGCCTCCTTGCCCCAGTAGCATGACACTTTCATGATGAGTTATGGTATGGACACAGCTGAGACACAATGCCATGCGTCAATTCCTTCTATATGGTTGAAATTAATTATGTCATTGAAATTTGATTAAAAGAAGGTAATTCTCTTCAATTAGATGGAAGAAATAAGAGGAATAGGAATAGGAATAGGAGGATTGAGTGGGTACTGTTGTCAGAGGGTGGTGATCATACATATGTTTGTGTTTTATTTACGTGATGTTTTCAAATCTGTATTTCACATCCATAGGTGTTGAACATGCATTAGAATATGCTGCTTACGTGATGCTCTATTATGAATTCCTCAATGAACTCTTATCAGATACTCTCTGTTATTGTAATCCTTAATATGCTGCTTATGTGATAATTATTATTAAATCCTCAATGAATACTTAACAAAGATACTTTGTCATAGTTCCTTATGTCAGTAAATGTCAAAACCAGTTATCTTTTCATTTAATTGGACATGGCAAGCTCTGATGGGTAAGCCAGGAACCATAAGATTTTGAGGGAACTTGAAAATGTAGGTGCTTTAGAGGTATGTACTTGATTGGGTTTGAGGGCAGCATGCTGTCAATTTGCAACTGATAAAGATGTAGCACATGTATATATATGCGTCTGTGTGAACATGAAACATATTTTCTCAAATTTTGCCAGATAATAGTTATTTCCTATTTTGATCGACTTGGATATATAACACTCCTTGTGTCAAATATATATACAAAAATTCTCTTAGTTTTGAATGGTCTTGTTTTTTATTGGAATTTTTTTTGTACATGCTGATGCTTTGATACCTTTAACTAATTAGCAAGTCTCGTGAATTTCATGCCATTCTGTTTTGTTTAGTAGGTCTTTCTTGTAATGTAAATTAATGGATTCACCACCATGTGCATCTTGGGACTTTCTCTCTGTTTTTTATGGCATGGCATCATATATTCTTCAACCTCTTTCACATGATCGGTTTCCTTTTCTATTTATAGAAGCAAAAGGCCTAACAAGAATCTGGAGGTGAACTTTCTGTTACCCCACAGAAACCAATGGTTATCCGACAATTCCCACAAAAAAAAAAACCAATTGCTGAAAGAGAGAGAAGCAAACCTCAACTCTCTAAAGATGTCCTGGCAGCAGTGAGTCATTATTTCTAGGTAACAACTTTCATCACCAAATCTATTCCTTGGATCTAAGTTTTGCTGCTGTATGCAGGTATTTGGTGGTTCATAGTGATGGGTTGCGAGCATGTCACTTTATGTTCAAGATGAGGAGCTTATGTGATAACATTTATTGCTTTGTTCTCCCATATGCATGCGATGCATTTTGATGCGTGCACAGCTCACAATTTTGATACTGTTTTTAACATTTGATGATTTGATCAAAATGAAGTAACTCATCAACAATAGTCTTGTAAGATCATATGGGCAACCTGTGTATTTTACAACCATCTATCCGTTTTAAGATCATTATTTTGCTCATGGAGTGCCTGCCGGTGTTGTGCTCTTTCAGCCTTTACAGGGCACCCAGGCTTTAGCAAATTTGGATGCAAGATATTGGTTATAAGGCAGCGTGCCGTCAGTGAATAGATGATTCCCCCGAACCAGGCTGCAATCATCTACACGTTCAATTGCATTAGTTGCTTGGTGCAGAATCTATTTTAGGTCAAGGATCTCTCTCTAGCGTATGCTGACTGAATGGAGGAAGCTCCATGTCTCACGGCATCTTTGTAAATCTAAAGGAGAAGAGTCACTCCGGTCTATGTTTGTACACTTGTACCCATAATTGGATTCAAATACCTTTGACCCCAAATGCACCGAGGCATGCCAGATGCTTTGGTATTGAGAGAAATTTACCCTTTACATTCCCGAACTATTTTTTTAGATCAATAGCAGTTGAGGCAACGATTCACTTCCGTAATTGGCCGATTTTCCGAGAGATGATAAAAGGCAGCTCATGAACGTTTGCCGGGGCTCATATCTTCGCATCCCTTTGCTGGGGCTAAGTTTAAATTAGAGGTGAGTAAAAAATTCAAAAAAGAAATAACTAAAAAAATCGAATAGTGAAAAAAAATTGATTGTTTCGGTTCGGTTTTGGTTTTATAAGTTTAAAACTGAACCTAAACCGGAAAAAAACCGAGTCAAACTAAAAAATTAAGTTAAAATCGAGCCAAACCAGTTTGAACTGGTTTTTTCATAAAAAACTGAACCGAAACCGGTAGGTTTGAACCGGTTTTGGTTTGTTTTAAAAAAATTTGATTTAATTATTGTTTTTATAAAAACCAAACTAAACCGAATATAATCACCTCTAATTTAAATAAATAAATAAATAAATAATATCTCATTTCCTTCAAGCTTGGACAATGAGATCAGATGTGGCTGGACAGTATTTGAAAACGCTGTCGGGATGGTTGCAGACCCTCTGGTGATGGAACACATCGAGGCTGTGTCTAAAATGGAATTACCATATCTGACACCATCCTGACCTTAACTAAAATGGAACTCTACCATATCTGACACCATCCTGACCTTAACTGAGAGCTCTTATAGCGGCCGCAAGTCTGTAGACATGTATGGTTACCTGCATGTGCCTCGTCAACCACTTTTCATTAAAAAAATGGAGCAGTTGTTTTCATAATGCACATTGGTAGATGATTTCAGCCGAACTTTCATGAATCTCCAATAAATAAAAAATTACGTTTCAGAAAAGCTATGAAGAAACATGCGGGCTTTCATGCATGTATCGAGCAAATTGAGCGGGTTTGTGCCGGGTTTTTTTTTTCTGTCGGAACACAGTATCACCGGTGGCAAGCTTTAAATGAATAACTGAAACAATTTAGTGGATTGTACCAAAAGCCAAAGAGAGTGAAGTGATCCCAGGCACATCCTTTTGTGGCAGATTAACAGATAAGAACTGAATTAACGCTCCCCCTTCCGCATCCATGAGATAAAAAAGAGCATCATACATGGGGCTGGCCTTCAGTTTTAGGTGGAGTCATGCATTATGGAAACAATAATGAACACGTCCTAAATACCAAATTAACGACGTGCAAATTCACACTTCAGTGTTGATCAAGCAACTTTACAGCA
>Ga0325411_1002334_pt1 | contig 21423 bp, 11 predicted proteins | sample PopdelMetagenome_13_FD_206181 | JGI IMG/M metagenome (GOLD analysis project Ga0325411, IMG submission 206181) | Populus deltoides microbial communities from Bellville, Georgia, United States - Xylem-PdIQD-R4 | ecosystem: Host-associated > Plants > Phyllosphere > Stem > Wood/Secondary xylem...
AAACTGTAATTTCTAAAATTATAAAGCAAAGTATAATTGTTATTAAATTATAGGAAGGTCAAATTAATTTTCCATCATTATTATTATTATTAAATTATAGCAAAAATAGTAGAATTATATAAAAAAAACCTCATCAAATTATTAACAAACATCTCAAAATAAAAAAAAATAGATTTTAAATTTAAGTTACCTTGTTTTATTTGATGAGAGATAAATTAATTGGTGGCTCTACTTTAATCTTTTTATAGAAAAATTTTACTTATAATTTGTATTTTTATCAGCTGTAGGATTTATATTAGGGCCACACAAGATAATAATCTTAATTTTTTTCTTTTCATGTCGGTCAAGAGTAAATAAAAAATCAAAAGTAAAGTTACATTTAATGTTAATAAGGCCACCTTTTTAAAATATAACACCTCCAGCTCACACTTAATTACCTAATTACATTGTGTCCCAGATGCATTTTCTATCTTTGGTTTTCATTTTGGTGCTTATGATTGAAACCCATTTTTAAAGTTCAATTCTTTTCATACGAATTTGTGTTGTAATTGCATTGTACATTGTATTTCACATTGACCCTTTTTCTTTTCATGTATAATGATTGATTTAGCGGTTCTTAATCTCTCAGCATTTGTGTATTTAAAATGTCTTGGGGGGGGCGGGGCCCTTGCTTGCCCCCTGCCTCCGCCCCTAACTGTGACATTTAATTCATGTTGCGGTTCAGAAATGTGACATGTAATTTATGTCACGTTTCTAAATCGTGATTATTAATTGATATTGCATTTCATAATCGTGACATCAATTAAATTTTAGTAGCCAGCCATTCCATGAAAATCCAGTAACAAAATCCTCCTGCATCTAAATCTAACAAAAAATGGTTCTTATGAGATTTATTATTTATTTTATTAATCTTACATTTAACTTAGTTAATGATTTCAGAGAGTAAGAAAATTTCTAATTTTAACAAAATTTGAACAAAGTTTCTTCTATTTAGGAACTATACCCAAAATTTTATCTCGTTTAAAAATACCTACAAAGAACCACAATAACCAAATACAACAAATTTTCACATTTTATAATCACAAATGACCTCAAGAATGTAAATAAATAAACATCTATACATGCAAGACAAATATGAAATATTTATATAATATAATATTTTAGTAATTGAAATCTCAAAATATATCAACATAACACATCTATTAAGCTATGTTTATGTTGTCTACTGGATGATTCAGGCTCATCAATAGCACGACCGCATACAGTTCCTACCTGAGTAGCCTCGTCTTCTGCCACCGCATCCTCAAAAGTTAACTTCATACAGTTCCTACCTGAGTAGCCTCGTCTTCTGCCACCGCATCCTCAAAAGTTAACTTCTCTCCAAGGTTATCAAGTCTATTGCGGTAAATATTGAACCACCAAGATGCATAGTTGTATCCTTCATGTTCTTCATCAATATTACAAAGCATGGTTGCGGCCTCTCGACCCTCCTGTAGAAACAAGCCAACCTAATATTAATAAAATATTAATATTAAATTACAAGATCAAGAAATAAAACGCATTCTTTAACACATCAATTCTAAGAAAATTTGATTATCTATAATATTTTGAATATTCTAGATATGTTACATGTAGGTAGGTGAAGGAACTTACTCGAGATTTAGTGTAATGAATTGATACATTATAATTATAATATATGTCTATGTAAACATCTCATTCTTCTGTGCATCTTGTTATAATACATAAGCTCTATCACAACTTAATTGATCATAATTATCATTTTCACCCCGAGAGAGAAAGGATGAACACTGTCATGAATACTGCCTCCCCACCAAAATTGCAACAGTAACAGCCTTCAAATCATCACAACCCCCTACAGCACCACCATGACCTCCTCAGCCACTTTAGAAGCTTCAAACGTGCGTAGAGTCTTCATTACAACCGTTCATCACCAACCTCCATCCTTCATCTCCTCTGCACTTTGAGCAAAAGTGGAAAATCTTCCTTAGCAGTATCTAGTGTCATCTTCTCCGCACCTTGGGCAAGCAACAGCAGGAGCAGCAACTCTCTCCCAACTCTCATTGCTCCATTGAAGCAGCTGTAGTGAGCCTCCTACACTAGCAACATCTTCTTCCCGATCCAGCACTCAAGGCCAGCCACCCTTCCAGCAGCAGTACCCTAAGCTCCTTCCATCCAGAAGCAACAAGAAGCACCAAATTAATTAACCCTTACTAAAAGAATCAGCCTCCGTCTCTCTACCACCACAATAAGCAGCAATCGGCCACCACTTTCAAACTCACCCTCACCGACGACTTCACCACCAAGCATCGTCCATTTCTTCTTCTCCACGCTGACAACCTTACATCAATTAAGAAACATTCATATCTTTTTCTCCATCCATGACAGTCCAGTACCTGTTCACAGCATCAACCTCACCTTCTTTATTCTAGTAACAGAGCACAACACCAGCGTTGGTTAGGAACAGCAGCTGAAATTTTCAGCTATGAACGATAGCTTTATCTTTGTCGTGAACTACGTCTCTTTTTCAGCTATAAGTAGTCGCAGGCAGTCTCTTCGCACAACAAATCTATGCAGCAACAGTTCAAGATTCAACAGCCTCATTTCTCTAGTTTTCTCCATTGAAGAACAGCCACAGCACCAATGTCGATTGTGAGCAGCAACTAAAGTTTTCAGCCAAGAAAAATAGTTTTATCTTCAACCATGTGTGGTCGTTAAGTCCATGAGCAGCAACACTTTGACCCAACCGTGAACAGTAGCAGAGATATTAAATTCCAACATCCTTGGCTCTCCTTGGTCTTCATTGAAGGAGAAGATTGGTGTGGATATTGAATTGGTTTGTGATCAGGAGAAGTTTGAGTTGAAGGTATGGTTGGGTTAGATTTTGGAACCATGAGTTTTTGCTGAAATTTACTTGAGCATTTGGTTTGATTTGTGTGAAGTTTAATACGATTTGGTTTTGAATTTGTTTGTCTAAAAAGGGTATTTCTAACTTGTTAGTTACAAGAGGGAGTTTGTTGAATTTAGTTGTGAAAATATGAAATGGAAATGTTTTGCCAAACTTGGCCTTGGTTGAATTTTTAAATTTCTATAACGTTATCTTGTCATTAATTTTTAATTCCTCATTTTTTTAAATTTTTTTATATTTAATATTTAAAATTAAGACTTACATATAAGACACATTTCCAGTATTAAATTAATAAATCGTATTTCTTCCATGAAAAATAACAAAAATATTTCTTTTAAAAATACAATTTAATTTAAATTGCATATGACCAAGTCTCTAAAAAATAGATTATATTTGCATATTTTAGCATATTAAAAAAATCTCAAAATAGTCTTTTTTATTTTTACATATATTTTTGAATTTAATAATCAGTTTATTAAAGTCATGAAAACATGGCCTATATTTTAAAACTACCAAAAATTTTATTTTATTTGTCTCAATAAGGATTAAGAACTTATACATAAGATGTATTCCTAATATTAAAAAAAAACACAAAATATATATTTTGACTCTAGAATGGCTAGGCTTTAACCTGATAAGATAATAATCTTCTTACTAGAAAGGACTTTTGTTAAACTTTAGACAGACAAACAACTAGAAAACACAATAATATCTTAGTTTATATCAGACAAACAAAAAATATAGTTTACCTTAGATAAGGTGTATTAGGGGTGATATGTCCTCCCTATACACAATTGGTCCCCTTATCATGACTTTAAGACCAGTTAGGGTTTCTAGTGACCAGAATATTAAGTGGCGACTCCTTTTTTTTTATTGATAAAAAACAAGAATTTCTTATTCTTTTCCTCGTCATAAAAAAGATCCTAGCCCAGGAGGATGATTGTCGCGGTGTCATACACATGCGACATGGCTCAACCATCTAAAAAAAATCAATGGGACCACTACGCTAGTGCAAATTGTTGACATTTAGGTCAAATATTCAATATATATATATATATATATATATATATATATATATATATTGATGAGAATAAAATAGAAAACACACTAATAATATGTTTTAAAAACAAGAATATACTATTATTTGCATAAAAACAACGACAATCAATAACTTCCCATCATATCGCCAATACAAATGTGTGCCATCAACATTGATCAATGGTCTATAGTACGTAAAACCTTCAATACAAGTTTCAAATGATCAAAAAACTCTCCCAAAAACCATTATATTATCATCAAGATTTCCTTTGTATGTCCATTCAACAATTGTTCCATGATTTGATTCTTTTATTGCTAGCAACAACCTTGGTAATTTCTTAAAAGACTCCTTGTGTAAACCAAATAGATGCTCAAGCACTTTTTGTTTTTCAGCTCATACTTTGTCATATGATATTTATACTTGTAATTAAATTTTATCTCATTCTATAGCTTATAATCATCATTAAAATATTATCCATCACAAGAGTTGATATAGCATTAGTAACAAAATTTGCATTGAGCTGATGGTGATCTTTTTGGACAAAGGTTGAGGTACATACGTGTGGCCTTATTAACTTTGTTATCTCAAATGAATCTGAATTTTTATGATATCCCCATACATAAATACCACTTACATTCAGATGCTTGAATATATTATAATTGAACAAATATCGAGTTACTAGTGGACCTGATATCCAACTGAATGTGCAATATGCCTTCATTTAATTACATTAATCAATTCATTTTTATTACTAAATATTTGTCTAACCTCTAAATCAAAGCCTCCTAGCAAACGTCTATGACTAATTACCTAATTGTGAGAAACAACAAAAGTAAACTTGGAAGCATCTTCAAATTCAGAAACAAGAGGTATTATTCCATCATCATTAACAACATTTATTGTCATATTCAGGTTTAGCATCTCATCATTTTTATTGTCACTAGGCTTAAAAATAGTCAAACCTATATTGATCAGCGAATGGATTGTCAAACATAGTATCATCAATCCTTTGTAGCAAATCATCTGACAATAAATTATTTTTTCCCTCTACAAACTGACTTTGAAGGACCGACAGATTGTGAGGCACTTATACATCTTCGACCAGAAGTTGGAACACACAAATATTTTGGTTGACTACTCGTATACAATACCATCATGTTCAATCCACTTTGGATGAAAAAATTAATCATTGTCTTAAAATTGTTATCATATACAATCAATATAGGATAATAATGATGTTCACCAATTTGACACCTCCAAGTTATTTCAACATCAATATTATTATAATTCAATCTAATTCCATGACAAATAATTTCTTTTATTTTCGCATATCACATGCCTAAATTACCATTTAACAACAAACTGCTTCCACCATTATGTATGATACTATTCTTCACATCAAGAACAATAGTGTCACTGTAATGACATAGCATAAATATATTATAAGACATTCTGCAAAAAAAAAAGAAAAATTAGGTTTAGGTCAATTGGATGTAATTTTAACTAAATTGCATTACCTCAACCTTAATTTTTCAAAATTCATAGCAAATTCAAACAAATTCCTAAAATTTAACGCAATGCATACTTGACCAAAATTAAACATAATTCATGATATCAAGTATAATTGATATTTTCATACTTAATTGCATTAAATCAAATCCAGATTCATAGCAAATTAAAACAATTCAAAGAAAATATCAAATTCAATAACTTATCTATAATTGATTACAATGTGCAATTCTTCATAATTCTATTGTATTCATGCTCTATTGCATGAAATTATCAAGCATACTTGATAACATTATTAGCTAATTCCAACCAATTAACACAAAATCTCTAACTCAGCAACATATCCAAAATTCAACACAACACATAATTTATTGATTTAATTAATTTGTAATTAATATAACTTATTTTCATGTTCAAAAATATCAAATCAATCTTAATTGATTGTATTCATAATTAATTTATCACTAATTTAAAAAACTTTAAATTCAACATAAACCCTAAATATAATGATTTCATTTCAACTAAACCAAACACAAATTCATAGCAATAATGTTGACCTTGATTGTAAGACTAGAAAAATAGTTGGGCGGCAGAGTCAGAGGCAGAGGTGGATTTTAAAGAGGAAAACATCTCAGAAAGCTTAGAGACTAAGATGAGTTTGATTTTTGAGTGTTTTAAAGGAAGAAAAACAAATGATTTGCTAGTTTTTTTTTTTTAAGGAGATAAGGGTTGTGGAAGTTAGTTTTTAAAGTGAAGAAGTTGCATATGTCTGTTTTCTTTAATCTAAGAAGGGATTTAAATTTCATTACATGTTGTGTTTATGAAGCGTGATATATTATGATATAGTTTTTCTGAAGCGCATCAATTATCTTTTCGCCCTTGCAAATAGCAACATTTAATAAATTTATCTTACTCCAATCGCATCAACGTGGTTCGATAATATGCTTACATTCACAGAAACATGGGGCTTTTATTTTTTATTATATTGAAATAGAATTACATGATATTTATTTATAATAGATACTAAACCGTCCAAAAAAACTCAACCTCCAGTAAATTCTAACAATCTAATAAATATTAATAATTTTTTTCAATATCTCTTTATTATACCGTGAAAGCGCTTCGCATTTTCCTGGTAGCCACCAACTACAACAAAATACGTGAAGGCTAACGGAGAAAATAATACGAGAGACCTTTGACGGGCTTAGTTCATAGTGGGACCTACTAGGCTAGTTGCAAGATCTGCCGCCCAACAATTCAAGATGTCAACACACAACATGCACATTAGATGCCAAGCATAAGTTGTGCTTATTGTGACACGCACAAAACACCAAAACTCGATGATCTTTTCCTCCCGGCCAACTTGAAATCCCCCGAACCCTCAATTTATCCCCATTAATGAGGTTTGGATAAGATGACCCAAATCCAGCTCCAAAACTTGGGTAAAAACCGTGTACAATGATGCTCCATATGCTGTAAGCTTGCTGCATCTAATAAATTCAGGGAGTCCCATTTGATGTTGATTTTTCAAAGCAAAAGTAGCAACTTGAATTCACTCCCTGTATATAAAAAACTACTTGACTACTACCCATACATCCACTTTTTTGGCTCATTTTTTCTGTCTTTAAAAAATGCCAACCCCAGAAGAATCCTCCACGTTAGAACTCATAAGACAACATCTTCTCGGAGACTTCACCTCCACAGATGAGTTCATCAGTAATCTTGAGTCCACTGTAGCCAGTATATCTGTTAAACTAGAGAACTCCCTATCTGGGTCTGAATCCAACTCCCCAGTATCAGACCAAAGTTACTACAGTACCCAAGAAACCTGTAGCTTTGAAATAAAATCTGAAATCATAGATTTGACACCTCCTGAACCCATTTTTTCAGATTCAAGTAATCAGTCCCCACCACCTGAACTCGTAAAGATGACAGATAGAGAAGAGACAATATTAAGGCATTACAGAGGGGTCCGAAGAAGGCCATGGGGAAAGTTTGCGGCGGAGATCCGTGACCCAACCAGGAAAGGTAGTCGGGTTTGGTTAGGTACTTTTGACAGTGATATCGATGCCGCAAGAGCTTATGACTGTGCTGCATTCAAAATGAGGGGCAGGAAAGCAATCCTGAATTTTCCTTTGGAGGCTGGACTGTCCAGCTCGCCTCCGGCCACGGGCAGGAAGAGGAGAAGAGTGAAGAGAGAGGAGGTGCTGCCAGAATCTGTTGATGTCTCGCCGGAAAATTGGGATGTAGAGTGGAGTGGAGAGGAAGTGGAGGGCTTTTCTGACGAGGAGCAACTGTCACCGTTATCTCGAAGGCCAGTTTTGCTTACGTGTCAGTAGATTAGTAGGCAATGTTCGAATAGGGCCCCGCATACAAACCACGTTGGATCGAAGGCCTTCATCTTAGAAAAGAAAAAAGAAAAAAAGGGGCCAAGTTCATCAAAGAAAAAAAGATATAACACCCTATTACGCGAATAAAGACTCATCCACCAACGGAATTCTCCTAAGGTTGAGCGTGTGGTATGTTTGTGTAATTAGCCGTACGTGTGTGATTAGGATAATGTTACGAGTGTTGAAATGTAAATAATGGCAGTATCATGAATGAATTGTCAAAGAAAATCCAATCCATGGGTGCCATACTTTCTGAATCTTGACTCCTAACCTCTTCTATTGTTCTTATTGTTATGATTTTCGTTTTGTGACTTGGTCTGGAAAATTATTGTAATATGTATTGTCAATTCTAATAACACCATCATCAAGTAGTACCCCCCCCTCATTTGAGAGACTCCCGTGCCTAAACGCCACTCCAAACATCTCGTAAATTGACTAGGAAACTCTCTCACAGGAGATAATAATGACTCTGACTATTGTATTTAGAAATATATCTACCCAAACAGTGATCTAGGAAAGAGGTTGATACTGGGATCATAATGAAGTAGATATTTTTCCTCATCTAAAGTCATAACAAATGACCATAAATCTGCCTGTGGGCTCTCATAGAAACCACTTATGAGGTTAATTATGTGCACCTTGCTGACGGGATTTCAGTCCACTGCTGGAATTTGGAAGTCTTCTGAGTTTACCATGGTCTGCGGCTTTAAAGGGTACGATTCATCAGCAATCTTGACTCTTGTTGAGACAGTGCCCTAAAGGGGTCGGGTGTAGTAAAGACCTGGAACCCGCAGCTACCTCAAGGAAGATGAATGGTGATTAGAGGTCTATTTCGAGTTTGCTCATATCTAATCTTCTGTGGCATAGACACATTACAATTAGTAACCATACCTCCTCAGAGAAGAGGTTTGAAGATGTTAAATGGTAAAAACACCCACACACAATGATCAGAGTCTTGACAATTAGTGGGAAATGAAACCGAGGGAGGCTTCTAATTGAACCTCAAGTCACCTGTGAACGTAACAGCAATTGCTTTTTAAAATGTTTTTCGCTTGAAAATGCATCAAAATAATATTTTTTGTATTTTTAAAAAAATATTTTTAACATCAACACGTTAAAATGATCAAAAAACACTAAAAAAATATTAATATTTTTCAAAAAAAATTAATGTTTTTCAAAAAAACTTTTATAATACAAATACAAACAGGCAACTAGGTTCACATCTTTTATATGCAGGTAAATGCATGACAATGTGTACCAAGAGTTGCCAAAGTCTTAGAACTTGCTCTTAATTGACTATTCCTGTCATGTTTATGATTGCATTCGCTGAGACGGTGAAAGACTTTATGTGCAAGTTGCATGGAGGGGTCCCGAATTGAAGCGGAAGTTTTGTTCCCCAAATTCGTGTTTGACCATATACAATGAGCGACTGGTACATAACCAGTTGTAAATGATAGGCACAGCGAGCAACTTGCAACATTGTAAATGAGACAAAAGATACTACGTCTTATTATCGTCGTCCATGTCGCGGCTCTCATCCAGATGATCTCATCACCACTGGATTTATTAGAGCTGTCTGTTTTTGAATTTGGAGTTTGGCTATAAAGCAATAGAGTAAAGGACCACCTACTCTCGATGATTTCTCTCTGAGAGGGGAACAAACTCTAATTTACAGGAAATTTTCATAAAAGATGCACATAAATTACTTGTCAAGTAAGACAGGCATGTAACCAATCATAGACACTGTCGAACCAGCCTAATGCAAGTTTTATCATCATCAATTCATTGCATATAGAGAGTTGATCAGCTAAACGATCTAAACACGAACAAAGTGCAAGCGTAAGACAATGTTCGTTAACTAACTATAAATGTACATTGATATCATTTGAATTTAGTTAATATGATGGCAAGTCATTGAGAAACAGACAGTGTTGTCCTAAAACACCAGACTCTTGCAAAAGATAGAACCTGAAGTTTTGTCTATAATTTAAGAATCATCATGAATGGCAGCCACCAAATAATATTTCTACTTGATTAAAAGCAGTGGTGAATTTACATCTGTGGTACGTTCTTGGATTCCTCATGATTAGAAGATTTCAGATCTTTCACCATAGTGGAAAGAACAAGAGATGACACTGACCTGTTTGGATTTTTGCTCAGACCCATAAAATCTAAGTAGAACTAATCTTCAGGTTGTGGATCCGATCAACAATCTCTCTATCAACTGTTTCTTGCAAGTGTCATTGGAATTCAAGAAACTAGGCTGATTTGTAGAAGCAAGCAGTCAGGCCCACATCCTCTGTTAACTTCACTGTGCTTTTGTGCCTCTGTCACTCTCTGCAATATCACAACAGTTGAGTCGATTTTGCATCACAAAATTGTATTGCATTAGTCACAGAATTTATAATTGCTTCAACAAGCTCCAAGATCTACCCTGCTACAAATTAAAAATAATTGTTGTGCGTTTTTGGAGTTCAATAACAGCTTAAAATTGAACTCTCACTACTTCAGAAGACTGAAAGGAACAGGCAATTTACAAGGCAACTATAAGGTTAGCCCAGCATCCACTGAAAGGAACAGGCAATTTACAAGGCAACTATAAGGTTAGCCCAGCATCGAACAATAATAAAAAGGCCACTAACAGTTAATCATATTCTGCACTGTCTGTATCAGCAGGAGGAAAATAGAACAGTTTCTTGCACTCTGGTGCAAAGAAACTATATAAGGCTTTTGTGTAAACTGTAAGTACAAGTGACTGACAACGGAGCAGGGAATGTACTAGTTTTCATCTGTGATATGGCAGCAGCAGCACCCCAAATTAGTTTTGCATTCCTGCGCCCTAGCAGGAGTTGAATTTATTCTTACACATCTTATATTTATTATTCCTCCTCTGAGACTCAAGCACTTACGAGATCTTATAATGACAGGAATTTAATCCACTACTCACTTACAGGGTAAGTTAATTTTATTAATCCAACCAAATTGATGAGAATGTAGCTTTTCCCGTTTAAATGCATAATATATAAAGGCTTCTCACAAGTTTTTGACAGATTGATTCACACTTAGACACTCAACTAGTAAAATTACAAATATAAGAGCCAAGTCTCTATAGTTTTTTAAAAAAAGCTAAACCAGCAAGTGAAATTGTATTCATAGAAAGTCATGTTAGTCAGGGAATCTTCAATGGAAGAGCCAAAAGATTAAAAAAAAAAAAACACAAAGCAATTTAGTCTCTATATTTTTAAAAAAGCTAAACCAGCAAGTGAAATTGTATTCATATAAAGTCATGGTAGTCAGGGCATCTCCAAAGGAAGAGCCAAAAGAAAAAAGAAAAAAGCAATTTAGCTTTTCTCCCGCCAAAGTCCCTTTTTCTCTCAATGAAAAGTCATTCCTACATAGCTATCAAAAGAGCCAAAAACATTAAAAAAAAAATTATTTAAAGATTTCTTCTTTCATCTCCATATCTTTTCTCAACGGCTTTTCTCAAAGAGCCAAAAGTATTAATATCAAATATATTAAAATACAAATTGTTTGTTAAAATAGCTTTTTTCCCATTGGAGTGCATGTAAGAAAAAAAAACATATTTACTCTATTCAAATAACTATATTAAAAATTTGGCTCTTCTAAATGGTTTTTGCCATTGGAGATGCCCTCATATACACATATTGAGAAGAGGACGTGCTTACAGATATGGGAATATAAGCACGTATACTGTTAACTGGACCAACTGTGAATCCCGTGTACCGACCCATGGCCCCATGAACAGCACTTTGTGCAAGAAGGGTGCAAGAGATGTTGTCTGATGCATTACTTGGAATAGCTCGTATCATGTATGTAGGATCTGCATGCCAAAATATCAACATTCAGATACATAGACCTCTTCTCTTTCATCGGTATAGGGGATAATTTTCACAAGGTTCTCAAACATACTTTCTTAATTCTTGATCCTAGGATAACCAACTCAATGAAAATGAATATTACACAATTTCACCATACAAACCTTTCTTATCTGGCCTCAAATCAGCAAGTATTTTTAGGACAAGGTTTTTAGCATGACCTTTCATTAGCTAGAGATAAGCCTGCCAAGCACATAGTTCACATTTTTTTGTCCTTCAATCAAACAGTAAATTTTTTTTCCAATGGCTGTAGTTTGCATAAAAAGGTCAACCTTGAATTAGGATTGTGTTTAGCAGAAGTGAGAATCATCACATGGACCACTTAGTTATACCAAAGATAAAATTCTAATGCAATCATTTGGGAGATACCTATATATTTCATATCTATCTCCATCTTCTTAACCTTTGTAAAATGATCCTGCAACATGAGATACTAACAGTCAGTCTGAAAGGAATAACACTAATAATAACAATAACAAAGTAAATAGATGTGGTAACAGAAATGAAAGAAATGGTCTGTCTCAAACAGAATGATGGGTACAGCAACATAAATGTATTAAAATTATGTACTAGGCGGTTGTACCAATTTACCACCTAACATGATTGCTATATGGCATAGAGCCCGTTTATTTTTGTATTTCAAAAGAGCTTTTGAAATCTTTTGAAAATTTTTTATGTTTTTCTTTGCTTCAAATTATTTTATTTTTTTTTTCAAAACGTTTTGATGTGCTGATGTTAAAAATAAATTTTAAAAAATAAAAAATAAAAACATTATTTCGATGCATTTTCAAGCGAAAAGCACATTAAAAAGCAACTACTACCAGAATAACAAATGGGCTCATAATTTTGAGGCCCAAGGAAGTTAGAACACCAAGTTTGGGATAAGTAATTGCTTAACAGGGCAGTAACAGCCTACAATATCATACCTCCTGTCAGCAGCGCCCCCAAACCCATCCCCCACCCACCGAGAGAGAGAGAGAGAGAGAGAGAGAAGAATTAAAAATAAAAGCACATATGAAAATCATAGACGAACAAACTCATAAAAAAAAAGGCACATAACTACACTATTCTGTGAAATAAAAAAACTTGAGGTGAGAGAGATGGCAACTTTTTGAACCCACCTTAACCTTTTGAGTTAACCACAGACCAACATCTAGAAGTAACCTGTTCCCTGAAGCATCTCCCTCATCAACTGCATGCATGTTCTGAGCAACATATTCCTGCCCAGTTCCTTCTGCTAACACAATAACAAATGCCCATTTTCTTTTATCCTCTTTTCAATAAATTCAAAAGGCAATCCTGTTATATTTCAATATCCGAACACAGTAGCATATCACTAAGTTGTAATATTATGAGTGATTTTGGGCACTAAACCACACCATTGAAGCACATCCTGAAGCAATACCGTTTCCAACACGTAGTTTGGAGAAGAAAAGGGAACCCTATGCTAAAAGTGAGAGAGTTGGGAACATAGCTCATACAATTACTTATGCATGCATATGTACAACCATTCACACATACATAAAAACAGAATAAAGATACACATACATGTGTGTGTATGAAGCAATATGTTTTCTAGGAAAACGAGTTGGGAACATAGCTCATACAATTACTTATGCATGCATATGTACAACCATTCACACATACATAAAAACAGAATAAAGATACACATACATGTGTGTGTATGAAGCAATATGTTTTCTAGGAAAACGAGCTTGCAACATCCTTTACACAGAAGGCATGCTTAAATCTACCATTTTCAAAGACGTCCAGCATCAAAGATGGTATATAACACTACCTAATTTTTCCTAGCACACAATCCTGTTACAAAATAGTGATTACAACAACAAATCATTGCTTCATACACAAACAATAAGGCCAAACTTCCTGAAACAGCCAAACCTGGAGGCAAACGATCACATTATTGTTATGACTCAATAAAACAGGATGATCATGGGTAACTTTATTGGCTAATAAGGATCTTGGACTCAATCTTATGTCCACATCAAGTTATTATTTTCCAACCCTCTCAGCAAGTGCCTTTGATTTACTTATCATCAAATATGACACTCTAATGACATCGAAATTAAATCCAAATATTTGCAAGTTCAAGAAGACGGTTACCAAAAAAAGTCTTACCATGTCTCAATTTGCCAAAGTTGCAAACATTGCAATGAAACCTGCAGGATTCAAAGCGCAAGGAAGCCGGAAGGAAAGAATAAATACAGTGAGAATCTGATGGCCATTAATGTGCCATCTATTAAACTATGTTCAAAAAGTTTACCACTGTATCTGCCCGTAAGGTTAACAATTCCAACTCCATTTTCCTCACTTTCAACCTCCACATGCGCAGCATTAGTTGCTCTCTGAGCTTCTTCAACAGCAGTATCAATTCCAAAAGATTTGTCTATCACCTAGAGCAACAATGCAATTTACATCATTTTCGAGGTTCAATACAGTTCAACTCAAGCACGCCAATTCCAAAACTACAAACATTTGAAAAAATGTGCGAAGCCTTGAAAATCAAACCTTGCTCTGAAGTATAAAATTGCAGAATGAAATACAAAACTCACTGCAATGTCATTATCAATCATCTAGGGGATCCCAGCAACTGCCACTTCAAGACCACATTTCTCAACTTCCTTGTAAACATGTACCAAAAACACAAATTGAAGAGAAGAAAAGGCATGCAAGTGTGATACACTTGCATCATACCATAATGCAGGCTGACTGATAGGTACAATTGACGGAAGTCACGGAACAAGCTCTTATTGGAGAAATAACCACCTTGTAAATTAAAGCTGCTCCTCTCTGGGTGTCATTACCTCCAACAATATATACTTATACATCCACAAAACCAGTCTACCTTATTTCATTCAGGTTGTGTACCATATTTGGAAATTTATGAAAGAAAAATGTGTATGCACCTGATTTATTCTCTTGTCCTGAATAATATCAACTATCTTGTTAGTACCATGACCTCCTCGTGAAGTGCAAAGAAATGTGCCACCGCGCTTATGTATGACATTCACAACTTTGGGCATGAAATTTATGATGTTTCTCGATAAGAACCCCTATAACCTCCCTGCAAATTCAATCAACCGTTTGAAAACTCTTTCTCAAAGCAAACAATTCAACAATTAAACACAACTCTCTACCTGTCTCTGGATAAAACTCACCATAATGCCAAGTACATCAGCAACTCCATAGAATCACTGTATTGAGCCCTGGACATAAGCCCCCGCATGTCACTATGCAAGCACGCACTTCTTCAGGCTTAAAATACACCTATACATACATCATCACACCAGTTGAATCAACAACAATCAGCTTCTACAATTTCACACCTAATGCCCTGCTCTCTCACTCACATCCATGCTGCGCCACGTGTTGTGACCATTAAGTGGGTCCCACCTGTATGCGAGTGATGAAGCACGTGCACCACCTAACCCACCCGTGTAGTGAATAATTCCTAAGAAATAATGCTTTTAGAAGCATAAATAAATTTAAATTTACAAATTATAAAAAATTACATTATCTCTCGGACCGGCTCGCCGGAAATGTACACCTCTAGGACTATCTTTATGAACAACAATCTATTAAAAAAAAAAGAGTGAGAGATGATTGAATGACATGTCGTTTACAGCAGAAAAATTTACAAGTCAGTGTGCTTACCTGTTTGCAACTACATCTTCTGGTCCAACAAAAGTCTGCCTGCCGATTCAAAATTAAAAAAGAGCAATAGAATCCTAAATTAATTCAACAATCAATGAATTCATGCACTTGAAAATCGCGTGGGCTTGGCTGTAATGCAAAGGATTTGGATACGAGCAAAAATAAAAGGTAAATAAATCATCAATTGAAACTTAAATTGAAAAGAAAAACATAATCATTGATTACTGGTAAATTAGAGGGGAAATCGATCAGGTGAGGCACAACTTCGAGGATGAAACCATCATCGTTAAGAGCTCTGACTCTGATTGGGTGATTTTGGCTCCAAAAGAGTGATTTTGTGGGGGGAGTTTTGGACTTGAGAGAAAAGTTGGAGTTAAATTGAAATAATGAGAATTTGTGGGATTCCAATGATAATAAATGAAGCTGCAGCAGCAGCTATTGAGATCCATCGTTCAAACTTCAAACGGAGAGACTGAAGAAGGAGATCTTCCTGAGAGCGTTTATTTCGGTAAGGGGGGCATGATTAGGTGCCGATGATTTAACTGGGGTTTCGATTACATGCCATGTGTATACTTTCTATTGGTTTGCGAGAATATTCAACACATTTTCTTTTACTTTTGTTTTTCTTTGATTGGCTCGATTGCGGATTTTTGGAGTCAATGTGTAGTTTACTGAATCCCATTAAAAACGATCTTTTTATGGTAATTTTTATTTTTAGTTATATTTCACTTAAAAAATATTAAATTAATATTTTTTTTAAGATTTTACAAATAATTTTAATATACTAATATAAAAAAAAAATTACTCTACACTGTAATACTAAAAACTATCAAATACCAACACTCACTTAATCATTCTGCTATGGATAAATTACAAAACCCCACCTCATCCACGTATACCTGTCAAGATGGTAAGATACATTTCCACCATTCTGTGTTGATAATTTTTTTTAATCCAATTATACGCATGAAAGTAATAGATCCTTCGATCACTGAACATAAACTAGATGGAATAAACACATTAATGTGTTCTTATTTTTCATATCAAACGTGTTCCATAATGAATTAAACAGTTATTAGTTGATGGATTAATCATTTAGTAGATGATTTTGACATAAATTGGAAAATACAGATACCAATTTAAAATTTTACCAACACAGATGAAATTGAGAAATTTCGAGAAACGCGAGCGACGAGAAATGTAGGGCTACTAGGCCATGCTTAACCGGCTTAGAGGGGGAGGAAAAAGATTCGCAAAACCTCAAAAGAAATACTCTAATGCATAGGTTAACTTCAGATAAAGCATACTATGGAAAGAGAGTTCAAATAAAGCATGCCCTGTCGCATTTCCTCGTTTGGACTTTCAACCATACTTCTGGCAACCACAGCCAGCATACAAGCATTAAAACAATGATAAGGGCTAAATATATAGCATTTTGTTTTTCATTTATTGATGATCATAGAAATGTTTGCACAATACATAAATGAATAAACCAAAATTTCTATTAAATTGGTCGTTTAGTCTTCGTAGTTTTAGCTGAATTCACCATCACCACGATAGTTGACAACCTTCAACCTGTGATAAATGCACTTTCAGGTACAGATGAAAGGTCCAGAAACCAGGATTTCAATATAGCATACTCATTTAGTAAATTACCATGTAGGACAGCTGTAATGTTGTTATGTCTAGGAGTCATTGGCTTTTACAGAAGAAAATGATCAATCATATGTCGTATCACATCTGCACCTTCCATATGCATCATTTCATCTTTAACCTGCAACATGCACAGAATGGTGTTAGGTTCCTTCAGAAACACAGAAATTTATGGTGTTAATTTTCATTTTCCGAGGAGTTTTTTTTTTTTTTTTTTTTCCTTGCACATGAGCACTGATGAGACCATTATTATTCCCAAGAGATGGTTAGCATTTTCATACCATATAACCAAAAAACATAACACTGCGGTGAGGACGAATGGATGCATGCATGAGGGGAGAATGAGAGAGACCTGAATTACACTATGAGCAGCAAACCTCTGTCGGCTGGCATGGAAGCTAACGTCCACTTTTTCCCATGACACACGGGATAAACCAGCCACTAGTTCCTCTGCACAAAAAAAACCAATCAACAAACTTTTAAAATTGATAAGCAGTAATTGTGGTGGACGGAAATTGCCCAAACAAGAAGAAGTTCTCATTAGACAAGTTGGGCAAGGGAATTAAAACAAATGAGGTGATCATAGTGGCTGCATCTTTTCATTCAAAATATACCTTCTAGCTTGTCCGAACCATCATCTTCTGTCGAAATAAGTTCAGACTGCTCGGCATCACGGGCCTTGCAGCGTTCTTCGTATACAATATGCGGATATTCCTTGTTCATATTATCTTCCCACTAAAACATAAAATGACATTTCAGTCAGGACGTTCTAGCCAACAGGCAATAAGATAAAGGAGAACTATACAGTGGAAGCAGATGTACCTTTGGCAATTCATAATTACGCCTGATGGACGACGTTCTCCAACCCACAATATCTAAACAATTTTCATTAAGGAAACAGAGAATAAAGACTCTGCCATGTTTTCAGATTATATATCACTCACAGCTACTTTGAATGAACAAAAAGGATACGGTCATAGCCCACATTTGAATATGCCACCCGGCGTTTGAATATACACAATGCCGACCTACAAAATTAGTTAGGTGCCCTTATTAATTGCATATTTGGATATCATGAAGATGACGTCTCAAGAAACTACAAAAAGAAAAAATCTGCATAAAGAACTGTTGTGTAAGAGGCATACATGAAAAAACAATCACCATAATCTTCTATCATGCGTTTAAGCAATGGAGCATTGCCCTCATCATCATCGGTAAGAAAAAGGTGTCGACCTGTTCTCTTAAATATCCAATGAATCAAGAGGCGAGCTGCTTTCTCAAAGGCGGTTACACCAAAAAGAAATGGAACCTGCAAATGAAGACATTTTTTGAACGAAATACACAAGTGTAATTAATCTAAATTTAATAAAGCTTAGTTTAAGGAATGATTAACATGCCCAGTCAGATAGTGGCAGGAAAGCAAGCAAAGCTATTTCTATGCACAGATTTAGTCCAGATTTTTTTGTTATGAAAACATTTAAGCAACCTAATAATTTGCTTTTTCAATGCTTTTGAGTGGATGCTGATCAAATTTGACAATCTAAATGACACAAGACAATCAAAATATGATACCTGCTTATTTCCTCTTGAACCAAGGTGAGGTGTAGCAACCGTGATAAAGTTCATAGGCTCCAAGCCACCTATTGTAGCCTTTATGTCGTCTTCATTTGTACCATCAGTTGAATCTGCTACATTTTCTTTCTTGGGTGGTCTATACAATCTTCCAATTGCATATCTGGCCACTAATCCTCCCACAGAATGTGCAACAAATGAAATCTTCCGCAAATTCTGCTTTCTTTGAATCACCTCAAGTACCTAAAATTCAAATATTCCATCAATAACCCAGCATAAGAATTCATCCAAACTTAGTAAATAACTACAGGCACGCCCATGAATCCAAAAAATGCAATACCTCCTCAGCCAACCGCTCACCCATCACATCAACACCATCAAGTGTCAGCCTAAACATATTTTTTTCACTACCTGCAATGCAAGTAAAACCAACCCAAGCATTTCATTCTGAGTAAGGAAAAAAAAAACAGATACCAAAAGAAATGATTTAAACTCCACTCAACAACCACTTAAATACCAAATTCAAAAGGAAAGAAAGGATTTCGCTTCTTATTAATATCGAAAACATAACTAATGATGCTTACAATGAACAAAGACTTTATCAGGTAAAGTTCTAACAAACTGCTCTGCTCCAAACTTCCAATCTGCGTTACTGATCACTCAAATACACCCACAGTTAGCAAACAGCATAACTAATCGAATTCCAAATTCAATAATTATGCCCGAAAATTCAGTTAAACTCGAAAGGAAACTTTAAAAGAAAGTTGAGATTTTGCTCTCATAATTTACAAAATTAAACCAAACCCAGATTAAAAAAATATATATTACACTAGATTAAGCAAACAACAAATCAATTGAATTCCGAATTCAGTAATTGAGGGTGAAAATTCAATTAATAAAACAAAAACTTTTAAATTAAAGTTTTAACATTTTGCTCTCGTGGTCGACAAAATTAAACCAAGACCAGGTAAAAAAATTCACTAAATTAAATAAACAAAACATGATAATCGGTGATTAATAAGAAGAAGAAAAAGAGCATACCTTCCAAGGATACCGTGGACCATAATGACAAGATGATCAGCAGAAGCAGCAGCGGATTTTTGACAACTCCAGACATCACAGCTTCCATTTACTGATTCTGTTGAACAAACTCTGTTCTCCATGATTTATTGATCCAATTCTTGATTTTTATCTCTCTCGCTTTCTTTACGGTTCTTCACTCAAAAATGCATTTAAATAATGACTGCAGAGAATTTGTTTTTGGTTATTGTGTTGATTCTCTCGAAAAAAATGGCAGCGAGAGAGTCCCCGGATAGAGGAAGCTGAAAAGGGTAGTTATAGAGAAAATTAAAGAACGGTTTTTATTTTTAACCATTCGGTTTGGTGCGATTGATTATCACTCATATTTTTTTCAAATATTATTACTTATATTAAAAATATAAAAGAAAGTGAATTAAAAAACAATTTTTAAGGAATAAAGAGATATATTTATATTAAAAAAATATAAAGAGAGGGTTTTTTTATTATAAAAATTATCATTTTACTCTTTAATCTTTTATTTCTGAATTTTTATTTAAGGGTAAAATAGTCTTTTCCATCTAATAAAATAGTTTTTGTAAAATTTAATATAAGGTATTTTGGTTCGTTATTTTTTAAGTATGATATAATGACTGGATTATTTTTAAAAGCAAAAATCAAATATAACCATTTCAAGGGTTTTGTTAACTTTTTTTTTTTTCAATACACAATAAAATTACTTGAATGGCCTTAGCATCAGTTTTTTTTTTTATTTAACTTTGATTCAAGGGTATTTTAATATTTTTACTTCGATTTTTTTTTGTTACATTTACATTGAGCTAGAGGTTGTTTTATCTTTAAAAATAAATCTAATATTATTAAAATTAAAAGTTGTCAGGTATAATGATACACACGAGGGTGCTTCATCTTCATTCATACTATTTGATTGGTGCATTACGGTGGCCTTACCCCACATTCTGTGATGGCATTAGAAATTTCTTGTTGTACTCTTCAAGGTGGCCGGGGATGCTTGGATGACGGAGCTATGGTCGGTCTTGGATGGACTTTTTATTTTTTTATTATTTTTCTCAAATTTTTTATTTTTTACTAAACTTTAATTCAATTTGGTTTTTATTCTCTTGATTGTTAATTATTTTATTTTATTTTGAATTTTTTTTAATTACATCCATCAAATTTGATTCAATTCAATTTTTTTTAGAATTTGCTCCTTATTATTTTGATCTTTTTTATTTTCTTCTCAATTTTTTTTATTATTTTTTTATTTCAATTATTTGAGTCTATTTTATCTTCCAATTTAGTCCTTATTCTTTTAATTTCTAATTGTTTTGTTTTTAATTTTTCTTTTTCAATTATATTCCTCGAATTTAATTCAATTCATTTTTCTTAATTTGGTTTTCATTGTTTTGTTTTTTTTTTTATCTTATCCTCAATTCTTTTTTGATTATTTTATTTAATTTCATTCATCAATATTTTATTTAATTTAATTTTTGTTTTAATTTCTATCCTCATTCTTTTGATTTCTATTTCTTTTATTTATTTTTTTTTTTTGCTTTTGTTATTTTTTCAATTCCATCTCTAAATATTTTTTATATTAAGGATTTGGTTTCATTATGTTTTCATGTTTTCTTTTTATGAGCTACTCAAAGCCTTATGAACCGAGTGATGGTTTTAAAGATTAGTGGGGTGTGTAAACCCCTAATCTCTCAAAAATATAAAAAATCATAT
>Ga0325411_1002335_pt1 | contig 21419 bp, 14 predicted proteins | sample PopdelMetagenome_13_FD_206181 | JGI IMG/M metagenome (GOLD analysis project Ga0325411, IMG submission 206181) | Populus deltoides microbial communities from Bellville, Georgia, United States - Xylem-PdIQD-R4 | ecosystem: Host-associated > Plants > Phyllosphere > Stem > Wood/Secondary xylem...
ACTAGGTGGCGACTCCCCAAACAAGACATTTTCCCATAAAAGAACATGGTGCCAGAAACCAGTTCTTTTTCCACAAGAATTGATTTTATTTATTTTGTGGGCCGCCGCGATGTCGGGTGTGACAATTTCATCGGTAATTCTGTCTGTAATATTTAATATAAATTTTTAATTTCATAAAAAGTTTTCAGAAACTGCTAACAATCACCGACGATTTTTCAATCCGTCTGTGATTCCGTCTATAATATTTAAATGAAAAATTTAAATTAATTGGATTTTTTTAGAAAACCGTCAAATAACACCGACGGCTTTTCAATCCGTCGGTAATTTTCTACGTAAAGAACAACAATTAACATTGCAATTGGAAAGTGAACAGTTCTGGAGTTCTCTGGAAAATATCGATGGAAAATTCCGTTGGTGATTCCCTTTGTAATTGACATGATGAACAATGTTTACAATTTACCAACGAATTTACCGACAGAATTTATTCCGTCGGTAATTTCGTTGGTAAAAAAGACACGTCACCATTTTTTTTTCTTTGTTTTAATTTTTTTTCCACTGCAATTATACCGAGGGAATATTTCCGTCGGTAAAATCCCTCGTAAATTTACCGATGGAAATATTCTCTCGGTATTTTTGTTTGTATTTATCAATTTTCTTGTAGTGAAAACACTGTAGCTCCAGATCCATAAGCATTATTCATTGGAATATTGCGATGTTGTTTTTTACTCTCTACCAGAAAAATTTAGAAATGGCTTCCAAAAGCATTGAAGTTTTTCTGCATGGCCCCTTTGTCATTTTTTAAATTAACTAGGGGCAAATAAGTTTTTTCTCATATTAATTGCACAGTGAAACAACTAAATACCATTGGAAGCAGAAAATCTAAACATGACGCAAAAGAGGTATTTTCATATTTTTAAAATATTTTTTTTCATTATTATAATTTAAGCTAAGGGGCAATTTGTCATCTGACCAAATATAAAAAATAATAAACAATTAAAATACACGGTGAAATGAACAAAATACCTTTAAATAAAAACATTTAATCATGAAGACAAGGGATGTTCTAGTGTTTTCACTATGATTTTTTTTTTTTGTAATTATCAAGTCAGCTTGGGGAAAATTTTGTATTTGGCTAAATAAAAAAAAGGTGGGCAGGAGTGTACGACATCTAAGGGAGCGTGGGAGGCTCTCGAGCCCTTTGAGCAGCGCCTCTCGGTATCCAAAAATATCCTTATATCGTGTTATTGGGAGCATTGCCATGTCATTTTCCTATTGGTTTGACGTGTGTCTCTAGAATGCATTTTTTTTTTATTTTCTCTCTTCTTAAAAATTATAATTTGACCCTCTTCGTTGATGGTATTTCAATTTTAATTTCATAAGTTTGGGTTGGGTCAACCGAACTGCTCCAATTTGTTTGGGCCCAAGCGCACAACTATCTAGTCCACTTAGGCCAACCCAATCAAACTCACACAAAGTCACCGCCTCGAATTGGTATTATGCAAATTCCTTGCACTAGCCCACATCACAATGTATTATTATGAACTCCAAAAAGTCACCATGGCGTCACACACCACCTACTAGTGTTTCACGATGCTCATCTAATTCTCTATTGTAAAGTGCAATGCCTACTTTTCTCTTCAATGGCTATCACCCGCCTCTCAGCCAACACCAATGGTAAGTACAATGCCTATCATATCTAGTGTGGCACCTGCATTCAAACACCAAGATAATTGTTCTCCTTCGTCAAGTAAACCACATGACCTCAGTGGCTAGGAGTATAAACACATCAAGCCACATATACAAGAGGAGAAGTCACACGAGATCACACGCACTACTTCCCCTGCTCCACACTTTATTCCCCTACTATTCACACTCTTATCCTCCTATGAACACTCTACTGCACTTCTTGTTCTCATACATTACTCTCCTTCTACGTTTACTAATTTAAGAATGTAAGAGAGGGGGAAGCTAACCCATCAACTAGTGACCAAATCTAGTCATCCTAGCTATCAGCCCAACAATCAAATGTGGAAAGGCCATTTCGAAGCTTTTTCGATTTCATCGCATCCCATTCAGCGTAAGACATCTTCTCTTTACAATTCATGTTGTTGTTCGTTTCAAGAAACATGGATGAATCTGTTCATGCCTTATCATCATCTACAAGTTTGTTCTTCCTTCAGTAGCAACACTTCCCTCACTAGCTTAAAATGTGCCTCACGTGGCCATAATTACCTTTTAGTTGATTCAATTCCACCGAAAGGCTTTGAGTTTATTTTGGAACTTGAATTGTTTACCATCTCTTACATTGTCGAGCCCTAATTCTAATAGCTTTCATGATTCTCACAATAGGTCCGTCCAATCATTTAAATTTATGAGGTGTTTGAAAATATAGTAGTAGTTATGGTTCAAAGTATTTTTTTACTCGGAAATACATTAAAATAATATCTTTTTATTTTTTAAAAATTATTTTTAATATCAGCACATTAAAATTATTTGAAAATATATAAGAAAATAATTTTAAACAAAAAAAATTATATTTTAAAAAAATGGTTTCAACTGTATTTCCAAAAACCGCTACTACTTCATTAGACACTTCTAATTTTCATGCCGTCTTAGTACAAGATCGAGACTCAAATCAATAATCTTAGTATTAGATATTTTTTCACGCATCCCAATTTCAACAATTCCATATCCAAAACCCTAAGATCCTAAAAAACACAACAAATTCAATCAAAATCTCAACTCTCTCATAAGTTACTAGGGATTAAAAATAAAAAAGGAGGAGAAAACAAGTCAATTACAAAGAGAATAGTTTGTTTTAGTTTGTGCTCGTGGAGATGAAGAGAAGAAATCATGGAGAGAATAAATTTTATATGTATACTAGATTGATATATTGTTCCCTTTGTATGGGTTATATTATATAAAGGATATTTTTATTTTTTTTTATCAAAATTTAAATCTTGAAGTATAATTTCTAAAGCTATAGAAAGAGATATTAAAATCGTTTTCAAACCTTGGTAAATGAGTAATTTTCCCATTATAAATTGTGTACGGCTATCAGGTGATTTTAGTACACTTGCTAAGAGTGATTGATTTTTATATGAATATTTGATTTTCAATTTATTTTTACCACAATTCAATAATAAATGAAGTTTAAGAAATACATTCAAATAATGGTTAATGAATATCCTAAAAGCACTCGTTTAACTTTTACCTTATCAATATAACTTTTAAATTCGTTTAATAATTTTGATTATATATATTACCCTGCAAAGACTTTTTATGATGGTTTACTGTTAATATGAATATAAATAGTAAAGAATCTTAATATGTATTTTTAGTTAGTTTATAATAATTTTTTTGTTGTTATTTGGCAAAGGCATGCATTATAGGATGCAGGTTGCGGTTAGAGAATGGATGAAAACACTTAATATTTTATTTTTTACGAAGAATAGGTTGTCTGTAACTTTTTTTTAAAAAACAAAACAAGGGAAGGACAATATATCATCTACTCCTTTAATCCAAAGAAAACAAATAGATTAGGGTGGGTGTTGGGCCCCAACCCTTTCTGAGCTCTTTCTCTCTCCCCAGTGTGCGCAATCTAATATGACCGGGACATTTACTTTAATAATAATAATAATAATAATAATAATAACAACTATGAGGGGTATAGCTCAACTGATCAAGTCTAAGTTTGCTCCCTAGAGATCACTAGTTCAAGTCTCATAAACCTCAGGGCCACTGGAGGCTTACATGGTCGTTAACTTCAGGGCACGTGGAATTAGTCGAGGTGCGCGCAAGCTGACCCGGACACCTACGTTCAAGGTTGTTAAAATCGTGATTTTGACACGGCACGGAAAATGCAAAACAAACTCGGATCGTAAAATCGTAAGGAATTTTAAAATACATTAACAAAAAATTCATGTTTCAAATAAAAATTCATACATATACTATACAATTAATTTTTTTGTAAAATCATTCAATTAATAAAATCAATTCCATCATATACTGAAATTCCATCATATACTGAAATGGCATCCTAAAATCATTACATCATTCCACACAGACACAAAGCAACAGGCAACAACAACTAATTAATTCAATTCAATTCAATAGTCCACAGTATACTAATGAGGAACAGAAAAACATTCCATCAATTCAATTCAATTCATTCCATCAATTCAATTTAATTCAATTCAAGGGACAAAAAAACATTATAAATGGACAAACTACAGGACCGGCAAAATCATTCCATCAATTGTTGTTCAACATAACATCTTATGAGACTTGCATTGTAGTGAAGAAGGTGTGAATATCATAATCATCACACATTTTCAATCTAGCTACAACAGAAATATATTACGTGTGGCTTTGAAAAAGGAAAAAGAAATGAACTGCGTTTAAAAAATGTATAAACGCATGAAGCAGAAAAATTCTTTGACTAACAATTATATCTATGAATTCCAGCAATTGCAGTGAAGAAGGTGTGAATATCATAATCATCACACATTTTCAATCTAGCTACAACAAAAACATATTACGTGTGGCTTTGAAAAAGGAAAAAGAATCTACATAAGTTTGCAGTAACAGTTTCTTCTAGGAAGAAGAATCTGATAGCCTTTGTCACAAAGACATTTGCAATGTATCATCAAGCATTTCCCAGTTCTCTTGTCGTCACAGATTCTTCACAACCTGTCACTGCATCACTTTCCATCAAATCGACAATCCACGTATCAAAATTTTGAATACATCCTAGGAAACAAAATTCATCCCAGAGTTAAGGTCAATACAATAGCTAGGCAGAATGGAACACGTTACAATCTAACTTTGATTTTGATCCAAATTTTCATGGAAGTGAACAAAGTGGAAAATTAAAAATAAATGGTTGTACCTTGATTGCATTAGTGCTCTCTTGTACAGTGATTTTACCATCTTCTTCATGATTTTCATGTAGTGGCTCTTCATCTGTAGGCATTATAATTTCATCCCACCACTGATTGATCTTCGTCATGTTGTTCCTCCTTTTCTTCAGCCACTATTATTAAACACCAATTCCAAAATTTTCATTATAATTAGACCCAATTATCTTAAAGAATAATTAAAATTAACCCAAGAATCCAAAAAAGTAAAAAAAAAAAACCCACATGTCTACTTCTCTATAAGTATTTCAGAAACCCATTTTAATACTTCAGTGTGAGCTTACAACCATCAAGCCTTTTGACTGTTGAAGCAGTAAATGGATGGACAATGATTTGTTCTTCTCCACGTAAGGATTTCAGGTGGACAATGCAGGGAGTAAAAACGAGACAGAAAAAACCAGAGGCGAGATAGAAAAAATAAAGCTTGGGAATAAACTCTTACCTTATTCTCGATAGCAAGCAAAACAAGAGGCGCTGAGAGAGTGGAGAGTGAAAAGTGGAGATTGGAGATAATTAGATTCAGAATTTCAGATCTTCAATACTCAGCAGACAATTAGTAAAAGTGGAGAGTATAGAGAGGGAACAGGGGAAGGGGAAGGGGGAAGGGGAAGGGTGGAGGCACTGCAGCTCCTTTATATTTCACGTGAAATCGGTCCGTGTTTAACGTTTATTCCGAGTTGGACCGATTTTATACGAGTTTGATCGGGTTTCACTGATTTTACTGGTTTTCAAGTTTTAAACCCAATTTTGCACGTTTTATAACGCGATTTTGATAATTACGCCTAGGTTAATCTAAAACAACAACAACAACAACAACAACAACAACAATAATAATAATAAATTATTAATATAGATTCAATTACACTGAGTGTTTTACAATTAAAAATTTTAAATGTGCTCTAAAAATAATTTTATCACATTTAAGATTTTTTTTAGTTTTTGACCACATGAAATATGAATATAATATTTTGATTTTTTTTGTTGACTTTAACAATTATAAAATATTTTTGTTTTCAACAAAAAAATATTAATTAAAAACATTTTGTTGGTTAAGATAAACAAGAGATATATTATCTTAATAATTTTTTTAAAATAATTATATTTTTATGTTTAATAATAATATTAAAAAATTTCATAATACCTTCAATTTTTTTTTTGTTTTAAAAGAAATAAAATCGCTGACAATGCAGCGTGGAAAAGCATTCCCTAAGCTAAGTCGAGGGAAAGCCTTGTTTAGGAAATAAACATAGGCCCAAACTCAAAGGCCTATTTATGTTTGGCTAAATTAAAAAAGATGGGCAGGAATGCACGTACGACACCTAAGGGAGTATGGGAGGCGCCAGAGTCCTTTGGGTAGCACCTCTTGGTGTCCAAAAATACCCTTATGTCGTGCTGTTGGGAGCATCGCCGTGTCCTTTTTCTATTAGTTTGACGCGTGTCTCTAGTATGCATTTTTTCCTATTATTTTCTTTTTCCTCCCTAAAAATTACAGCTTAACTCTCTTCGTTGATGATACTTTAATTTCAGTTGAGTAAGCTTGGGCTAGCTCAACCGACCTGCTCTCCAATCTAGTTAGGGCCAAGTGCACAACTCTCCAGTCCATTTAGGCCAACCCAATTAGACTTGCTCAGAGTCATCGCCTCAACTTGGTATCATGCAAATTCCTTGTATTAGCCCACATCACAATGTATTATTACGAACTCCAAAAGGTCACCATGGCGCCACGCACCTACTAGTGCTACCATAGTTATCAGACCCGACCTGGGGGTGGAGCCAGCCAAAAAGTCAGGTCCCGGGTCAACCCGAAAAAATTAAAAAAATTAAAGTTTTAATATTTCATATGAAAAAATTAAGAAATAATTTATGTGAATATAGGTTTTACATGTTATAAATAATGAAATTTAAAAGATTATTTCAAAAGATTTTTTTATCCCACATTGAAAAGATACCATGTTAGTATGTTATCTTTTGAAGTTGAAGTATTTAAACCAAAAAGATTTTCTATTCCACATTGAAAAAATATTTTTTTCCTTGTGAACATGGAGTATATATATACTAAAAGGCTTCAAATCCCACATTGAAAAAATAAAACATTCTTCTAGTATTTATATAGTGAACTTTGAAAATGGTTAATAATCAACTAAAAAATATAAAAAAGAGGGGTTTTTGGCTAAAAAAAACATATTTGAAAAAAAGGGTCTTAACCAGGTTTTGTCGGGTTGTCCAAGTCATGGATCAACTTGATCGGTCAACCGGGTTTTACTAGATTTTATTTATCCTAGTTTTTTAACTTTTCTGGACTAGTCTAGCCACTAAATCGATCAAGTTATGAATTGACCTATCATATCGGTTGGAGTTTAATCACTATAGCCCTACACGGTGCACTTCTAATTCTTTATTATGGCGCCCAACCTCCTAAATTTATCCCTTAAAATTGTAAGTAGAATGCCTCCTTTTCTCTACAATGGTTATCACCCGCCTCTCAGCCAATAACTACCACCGATGGTAAGTAGAATGCCAACCCTATCTAGTGTGGCGCTGCATTCAAACACCAAGATAATTGATTGCAGTTTCTGTCTATCAATTTCTTTCTTTTCGGCCCTTTTTTTAACCTTTTGATTTTTCCCTTTCGTAAGTGGTGGGCTTGAATTTGGAGGGAGTGGTGGGACTGCTATCTTGTACGGATCATAGAATGTAACATGACGCTTCAGACTCCAGACCACTAGCCCGGACTCCTCGAGATGCGCATAGAAATCTCCGGACATTACTTTTAATTACTGTGGATAACAGTTTTTTTTTACGTTTTGAAAATATTTTAAAAAAATTTAATTTTTAAAAAATTAATATATTTTTTGATATTTCAATACGGTAATATTAAAAATAATTTTTAAAAAATAAAAAATATATTATTTTAATAAATTTTTAAATAAAAAATATTTTAAAAAATAACTATAATTACTTTTCTCTTTTCTTTTCTAGAACTGACTAAAACTTTAAGAAAGTCTCCAGACATTGTCCCGATATTAAGCTAGTGAATTTCAAATTAGTTGTCTAAGAAAACAACCAGGGATGGCCGTCAAGGGTGGCCGGCAGGGGCCCCTGGCCCGTGCAATTTTTTTTTCCCTGTCTCTTTCTTGAATAATTATAAATTTTAATCCTAAAATTATTAAATCTTAACTTTTTTTCCCTTAATTTTTTTTTAAATGGATTGCCAGCCCAGAACACTCCACTTAACGACATGGAAGAAGTTGGTTTCCAAGAGCAAAATTAATCAATCTCAAGAAGAGAAGTTCCTAGACATGCAAGAGTTAACACAGTAACTCTGCAAGGAAAATGGAGAATCACAGGAGCCAGGAGGAGAGGGGACCCTCCTGTGGATCGTGGGCAGTGGGATTCAAGAAAAGCTTATAAAGCAGAAGTTATGGCACTCTCAACCCCTCTGCAGTGTGCAGTAGCAGCAGCACCTCACACCTTCCTTTATTATACAACCCACCATTCCACCAACTCTCCTTTATTGCTTTTCTCTCTCTTTCTTTGCTTATCCCATGGCTGCCCATTTGCCGTCAGCCATCTCTTCGGTCTTTTATTAGCTGAAAGGGAAGTCCCGTTGCCTCTTTTATGTCCTCGAGATTTGGATGTATGTTTTGGTTTTGTTTACATGGAAGCCATTTTTTGTTTTGCTTCTTTCACCGAAGAAGACTGCGTCTGCATTTTGCTCCGTTTCGACCAGGGGACGCAAGAGGAAATTGCTGTCCTAGATTCTCTAACAATCTGCCAGAATTATTACAGCAAATTACATTACATTACAAAAAAAAAGGGGGGGGGGATAAATTGAGGGAATGTTTAAGAGTTTGATATTAGCTGTTTTTTAAAGAATTGTTTTTATTTAAAAATATATTAAAATAATATTTTTTTTATTTTTTAAAAATTAATTTTAATATTAATATATTAAAACTATTTAAAAACTGGTAGATCCATTTTTATTTTTTACTTAAAAATATATTAAAATCCTTTAATTTTCAAAAGCCATTTCTTGCAACAGATCATGCATTTCAAGCTTTCCATTTGAAATAGTAATGAGGCACCTTTCAGCAAGAAAAAAAACTCCAATATTTGTTGAGAAACCACAACCATCCAGTATTCTCTTCACGTAATCAATTTGCTTCCCTTTAAAGAAACACGCAATATCAAGAAATATGTTCTTCTCTTCATCACCAAGTAAATTTTCAGCTGAGGATTTCTTTCAAGTTTATTCAATGCATTTTCCCAGTCCTCTTTCCTTTTGTCAAATAGAAAGGTACCCAAAACTTCAAGAGCCAATGGGTTGCCTTTAGCATAATTTACCGCCCTGATTGAAGACAGACAGACTGAAGAGTTGACGAGCTTCACTGCAATTTAATTCCTCAACCTCGTATATTTCATCAGCCACATTCTTAAGCACTTGTCTATCTCTGGACGTTACAAGAATTCTACTTCCTGGACCAAACATATCATGCCTTTCAATTAAACGTTCCACTTGTTCTACATCATTCACATCATCTAGAACAGTTAAGACTTTTTTGTGCCGGATCCTTTCCTTGATTAAGTGGATCCCATGCGTGGGAATGTCAATACGTAGATTTTCCTGCTCTAATACTCGGGAAAGGAATTCCTCTCGCAAGCGAATCAAGCCACCACATTCTTCCGATTTCTCTCTTACATTGGTAATAAAACAGCAGCTTTCATATTGACTTGAAATACTGTTGAAAACAGCTTCAGCAATGGTTGTCTTACCTATACCACCCATGCCCCATATTCCGATTATGCGAGCTTCAGATGATCTAATGCATAAAAGTGTTTTGAGTCGTTCAATGCGTGAATCTATCCCAACTAGGCCCTTAGAGTCACCTAATGATGTGTGGTTCAATTTTTTCAAAATGAATTGCACAATTTCACTTACAAGTTTGGACTCAGCCTACCAAATACAAGGAACAAGCGTTAGTAAAACAAAAGTTATCCAAAAAAAAAGTAAATAGAATAATGAAGATAATGCAGTATCTTTTTATCTTTTATTTTTTTGTTAAGAGTTCATTTGGAATTTTTGTGATCATTACGCTTGTAGCAACGAACTCAAATTTCTTAAATTTATAATGTTTCTTGAAATTCACCAGTGCATAGCATTTTTAAGGCTCATTTAGAAGTCCCAGGAACATATACAATTTAAAAGTCAAAATTTTGCACAAGCAAACCCACAAGAAGTGCGGTGACACAAGACTGAGCAATTAAGTTCCATCACAGTAATAGTCCTTCTGTGGATTCAAATTAACATGGGAATTAGTTTTAAAAGCTCAAACTGAGATATTATAACCTTTAAGTGAAATAAATTTATGCGTTTTAAAGTTATTATCCTGAACTGGAAAACATAAACTAATTAAATTGCTAAAGAACATGTAAAAGGACTGCCCCTTTTAAGCGACTATACTAAATGACCATTTCATGATGAGCAATCATAATTTGGTTTGCATACTGAATAATGCTAGAAATTTCCAGGGCCGCTAAAAATAAAGAAACTTGCATTCTTTCAAAATTCTTAAAAGTGCAAAGTAAGGGAACTTTGTTGTTCTTATTTATTTTCCAACCCTTAGCTAGTTCCATACCCATTGGAAATCAGCCTTTTAACATTATGCATAATTTTAGCTATATTAGGAAATGGGCAAGCTAAAAAAGGCACAAATAATATATACTTATATTCATGTATTCAAGTGAAACCTGCAAATGGTATAGAATAGAGAGAAAAGGTTAACTAGTGACTTGTGAATCCCATCCAGAAATATTGGCCGCATTTGTCAAGTCAGCTCTCCAGCTTGAAACCTTGTCCATCTTCCGTTTAAAATTTCTTTCAAGCTCAGCAAACGCATTTCTTTCAAGGCACTAATGAATTATGGAAGTTCTAATATATTTATATTATACAATACCACTTGGTATTTTATGATTTACTGAGAATATTATCAGATGAAGTACCAAATATATATATTTGTAGAGATTTCATCATTAATCCAAAGTTTTACGAGATCGTAATTTTTTTTCACAAATTTATCAGAAAATAAAAATTACACCAACAAAGGAGACGATTCTCTCAACTCAACGTACAAACTATCTATGAAAGACATGATATTTTATTCAAATATGTTTGGTGACAAGCATGTAAAAATCATGAGCATAAACTATATGTTTTTTTGTATATAGATAAGAGATTTGTGTTCTTTGTATATTCTCTACGTGGAGAGATTAGCTAAGTGTCTTTTAATATTATTCAAATGAATTCTCTTTTATTTTTTTAAAATCTAAAATTATATAGTGTTAAAAAATATGTAGAAAAATATCTAACAAAAAAATATTACTCATAAATAGCAATAAATATCTCACTATCTTTTCTCTCTCATGAATAATAAATTATCTTTTTTCTCTCGAATAATAAATTGAGATGAGCTTGATGAACTGAGCCACCTTGTAGCTTGATTGGGTTTGTTGGGCGTGGCCAAGAGAAGAGAAAGAAAGAGAGGAGAGCTTGGTTTGGCATAGGCCCAACCCAGTTGTGGATGCACTATATGAAATTTTAAATGCTATAAATAAATTTTAATTGCTATAATTCCAGAAAAAAAGGTTGAAGATGAGAATATATAGTTTACCTAGTGACCTGTGAATCCCATCCAGATATACTGGCTGCATATTTCAAGTAAGCCCTCCACCTTGGCACCTTGTCCATCTTCCCCTTCAAATTTCTTTCAAGCTCGGCAAATGCATTTCCAAAACCCCCAGTCTGTTCAGCAACATCAGATGGGTCTACATGATAGAAGACCGGTAAAACAATCTGCCCATGAGTCTCTTTGCATTCAAGTATTTTCACTAGTTCATCCAAACACCACGGAGAAGATGCATAGTTCTTGGAGAAAATTACTACAGAAATTCTTGATTCTTCAATCGTTTTCAGAAGGGCAGGGGTAATTTCTTCTCCTCTTTCAAGCCCCTCATCAATGAAGGTCTTGATTTTCTTACGACGCATAGCATCATAGAGGTGGCTGGTAAAATTATTGCGCGTATCCTTGCCTCTAAAACTAAGGAACACATCATACTTCCATTTATGAGCAACAGCAGATGAAGATGCCATATCAAACAGTTACAAGATCGTGTCTCCCTCAATCACTAAGAATCGAAATCAATAAGTGCTCTCCCTTTTCTCCTAAAGACAAAGAAAGAGAACCCACTTCAACTGCTGAACATTCATTAAGAGAAATTGAAGTCTAAAAGTACATGAACCCACACAACTTGTATTTATCAGAAAATTCCTCAACCTCTTAACGATGGATATGATCTATCTTAATTAATTTGATCACTCGTCACGTGCTACCAATGCTAGCTTGCTATTACATTCATTGCAGGAACAGTCACTAGCTGAGCAAAAAGAATTACAGATGGAAGAATTAATACGTTCATGAAACAAACTTATCAAACTCATATAGTGTTTATGTTGCTGTCATGTAACTATTAATATTGTTGCTGAAAACATGAAAACAAAAAAGACTAAATGCATGGAATCAGTAGCAACAATGGCAACGGTTACCTCTCTATGGTGTTTATGAGTTGGTCGGAGTCCGCCTACTTGGTGACTTTAATGATCAAATTGCAGCAATCGGAAATGTTAGTGTTGGGAAATTCCAGAAAACAAACACACATAAGTGGTTTGACAATTTGCTTACTCCACAAAATTACTAATTTGTATTAGTTAATTAAAAAAACAATATAAACAAGGAGGAGGAGAAAACTCTTCTCAACTCAACTCAACTCTATTTACTCAAGCTCTCTCTCTTCTCTTCTGTTGTTTATGTGTTTTTCACACACAAACCCACAGCTCTTTACTGAGGATATATTTATACAAAATGAGATTGAAGGGGCATATATTTATACAAAATGAGATTGAAGGGCCATGGTTTACATGCCATGATTTATACCATCATTTACGTACTCCACTTTGTGCTAAGTGGGCTCCATTATGCTAAGTGGAACATGATGAGATGTTCCACTAAACACATAGTGGGGGTGCATAGCATTTTTAATTTATAATACTTCAATTACAGGTATTTTAAAACAATATCTAAAAAAATTACAGGTATTTTACTTTTTATAATATATAATAATTTCAACTCTTAATTATAATACTTCAATTGTTCTACTAAATGACGGAACTTCCATTCTATGCTAACATTGAAAAGTACAATATTAAAATAAAAACTAAAAAATGCTTGCAAGAAAATAAAAGGTTGTTTTCATATTAAAATATAATCATTTAATCTCTATAATTTTAAATCTATAAATAACATAATCTTATTTTATTAATTTCATGTCTTTTTTAATTTTTAAAAGATAAAAATAAAAATTGAAGTACATAGGATGCAAAAACAAATATGGGAAAAGAAGGTATATTTCATTTGCAAATGACTTAATTAACCTTTTCCAATTCTAGTAAAAAATAATTAGCTTTGCTAAACTAGGAAGACTAAATTTTAACTATCATAACAATAACAACAAGAATAATAATATATTAAAGTTTTCTCTAAACGACATGCACTTGCACTCTTCTAGCCTTGAGTCCAAAGATAAGCTATGGTTTGCTCTCCATTTCATCCATCAAAGTTTGAATTTTGTCAAATTTTGCAAAAGGAAAAAAAGAATACATTAATCTTAGATTGGTACATGAAATGAACACCATCACATCTCGATCCAGAGGAAAAGAAGTTTTCACCCTTGAAAAAATAATTATTTCTTGTACTCGACAGCAATTTGCCCCACTATATCCTTGTAAAAATAATTATTAAATTATTTCTACTGTAAAATCCAAGTGTCATATTAAATCATGCTTCTCTTTTTCCCCGGGGGGAACCTTTCTCTCTTTTCTTGGAACATTGCTTCCAATCCATCATTCACATGCAGTAGACGGACCCCACACTCAACTACTTGAAAAAGATTTAATGGTAAGAGATTGCCGCACATATCTTCCGGTTGGAATTCAACTGAAACCTCATTGTATTCACTAAACATATAATCTTTTTTGGCAGCCAAACACCATTTTTTGGCAACCAAAAAGGAATCAAATCCCATGAACATGTATGCTGAGTCCTTGCGTGCAACCAAAAAGGGATCAAATCCCACGAATATGCATGCTGAGCCCTTGCACTTCTCATTATACCGACCATAGAGATAGAAATAGCAATCATGGCTATCACCCTGCTTATTGTGGAAGTGATATGTGCATTTAACTTTCAAATTATGGCTGAAAGAACGAAATGCAATGACAGCGCAAAGCGAGAAACCCAAGAACTCGCTATTAGCCCAATCTGAAGATAGCTGGAATGTTACAGTAGATCCCCAACTTTGATGCCTAAACCACTCCGGAATCACATCTTCAGGGGGGTAGAAACTACATGCCCCTTTTGGAAAATCAAGCTCCTCCTGTTAACACAATTCAAATACCATCTTTTGAAAACAAAACATGGCAAATATAGTGTGTTTGGGTGGGAGATGTGGTAGTTTTTTTCAATGAAAAGTATATATTTTTTGCTTTTAGAAAGTATAGTATATGCTTTAAAAAGATTATACCTTGGAAAAAAACCCATCACATTAAATCAAAAAAAAAAAAAGCATAAGCATGTTAGAGGTTTGAGAAACATACCACATGACAGACTAATCTGAAACTTTCAAAATAAAGTTGAAAATCCAAGAAGTACTCCGCCAAAGATTTATAGGTCCTATGCATGACACAATAATCCTCCCATCTATTGGCTTGGAACCTTGCTCTCTTGGCTTGGAACCTTGCTTCCAATCCATCTCGATCCAGAGGATGAAAACGAGAGTAGCCTGGCATGATCAAATCAAAGCGATGTATCCCATCTTTATACAGTAAATGGACCCCACACTCATGTACTTGACAAAGATCTAATGGTAAGAGATTGCCGTTCATATCTTCTGGTTGGAATTCAACTGAGATCTCACTGTAGTTACTAAACATGTCTTTTTCTTTGGCAACCAAACAGGGATCAAGTCCCACAAATATGTTTATCAAGTCCTTGCACTTCTCATCATACCAACCATGGAGATAGTAATAGAGATCATGGCTATCACCGTGCTTATTGTGGAAGTGATATGTGCATTTAACTTGCGAACAATGGCTGAAAGAATGAAATGCAATGACAGCACAAAGAGAAAAACCCAAGAACTCGCTACCAGCCTGATATGAAGATAGCTGGAATGTTACTATAGATCCCCAACTTTGATGCCTAAACCACTCCGGAGTCACATCTCCAGGGGGGCAGAAACTAAATGCCCTTTCTGGAACATCGGGCTCCTCCTGTTAACACAATTCAAATGGCATCTTTTTAAAATGAGATGAAGGAAACAAAAAAGTATATCAGAGGTTTGAGAAACAGACCTGAAGGTCCGCCAAGAATTTAGAGGTCCTATGCATGACAGAATAATCCTCCCATCTCATGCCTTGGGACCTTGCTCTCTTGGCTTGGAACATTGCTTCCAATCCATCTCGATCCAGTGGATGAAAACAAGAGTAGCCTTGCATGATCAAATCAAACCGATGTATCCCATCTTCATACAGTAGACGGACCCCACACTCATGTATTTGACAAAGATCTAATGGTAAGAGATTGCCGTTCATATCTTCCAGTTGGAATTCAACCGAGACCTCACTGTATTCACTAAACATGTCTTTTTCTTTAACAACCAAACATGGATCAAATCCCACAAATATATGTATTGAGTCGATGCGCTTCTCATCATACCAACCATGGAGATAGTAATAGAGATCATGGCTATCACCGTGCTTATTGCGGAAGTGATATGTGCATTTTACTTGCAAACTATGGCTGAAAGAATGAAATGCAATGACAGTGCAAAGAGAGAAACCCAAGAACTCGCTATTAGCCCAATATAAAGATATCTGGAATGTTACTGTAGATCCCCAACTTTGATGGCTAAACCACTTCGGAGTCACATTTCCATGGAGGCAGAAACTACATGCCCCTTCTGGAACATCAGGCAGCTGTTAACACAATTCAAATAGCATTGTTTTAAAACGAAAGGTGGCAAATAGAGAAAAAAAAGATGTATATTAGAGGTTTGAGAAACAGACCTGTTGATATAACCTTTTGGTATAAAGTTGAAATTTCAATAATGAGTACGCCAAGATTTGAATGATCCCACGCAAGCTCAAGCAATTAGTGAAAATGAATTCAAAAATGTTCCCCTCAACTACAGTTGATGAGCTTGATACTAGATAATTCAAACTCTTGCAATTGTCTACATCCAACTTTGATAGCCGTGGTGGAAGCTCCGGTAATGATTGAAGTCTCTTGCAATTCCTTAATCCTAGATATTGCAACTCAAAGAGTTTATTGATGGTTATAGGTATAGTACTAAAATCGTTTCCACTTAGATCTAACACTTCCAATGACGATAGACAACCAAGACTGTCTGGCACTTCCGATAAATGGCAACCATCTAGATTTAGCTTACGCAAACAATCTAAATCCACGCATCTCTTGGGCATTTGCAAGTCAACAAAACATTCAATGTCATTTAGATATTTGCAGTTTCCCACTTCCAAGCAGGCAAGTCCCTTCAGATTTCCAATCGGTGAAGGCAACTTTGTTATGCATGTCTGATCTAAATAGAGATATCTCAAACATACCATCGGCTCCAAAACTTCTGGAAAATCCCTCAATTTGAGGCAACCTGAGAGATTAAGCCTCTGCAGTTTTCTCAACTTGCAGATGCTGCTTGGAAGAATCTCAAATTGTTTGCAGTTTCGCAAGTGCAATTCATTAAGTTCACAAAAACATTCTATTGAAGAGGGAATCTCTCGTATTGCTGTCCCATCTAAATACAGCTCCTTTATATTATTTGAAACCTTTGGAAACTCCGTGATACATGAGCAACCAGAAAGATCAAGTTTTTCAAGACAAACTAACTTATAAACCGCACTCGGTAGATTCTTTAGCCTGTTGCAGCCAACTAGATCTAAATAAATGAGTTTCCTTAGATCACCAATTGAAGATGGCAGTTCTTCTATTGCAGATCCATTCAAGTACAAGTATCTTATATTCCTCGAAAAGTCGGGAAGCCTGGTGATAGAAGAGCAGCCAGAGAAGTCAGCAATTAGAAGAGATGTCAGCAAATACATGTTTTTTGGAAGATTCACCAGGAGGTTGCAGTTCTTCAAATTCAACGCAACAAGTCTATTGAGTTCCCCAATTGATTGGGGAAGCTCTTCAACAGCAGTCTCATTTAAATTTAAATATGTCAGTTTCCTTGCAGTCTCTGGGCACTTCTTGAGACTTGCACAGCCAGAAAGGTTCAGAGTCTCCAGACAACTTGAATTAATTATACTGGGAAGATTAACTAGTCTTTTGCAGCCTCTCAAATCTAAATCAACAAGCTTGTCCAGATGCTGAACAGATAAAGGAAACTTAACCAAACTTTCACAGAATTGAAGATTCAATCTCTCAAGGTTTCTGGCCTTTGAAAGGTCTGGCAGGGAAGTTATGTGCTCACACTTGCTGAGGTTGACATCTTTTAAATTGACGAGATCCTGAAGCTAAATGAAATCAACAGAAAGAAATTGCACGTGCATACCACTTTAAATTTAAAAGAAAGAACTATGCATGCACAGAGTTATTTTAGAATACCTGGTCTCCTCTCCACAGTTGCTTAACCTTGCTAGATGGTAGGCTAAGTTCAACAAGGTTCTGTGGACGAAAATTGCTAGGCAATGATGTCAAAGGGTATCCATCCCAATGGAGATACCTCAACTCTTCAGAAAGAGACTCGAGGCCACTAGGAAGGTGCACTGTGCATTTATCTCCAGCTACAGAATTATAAATTTTTAGCAGTCTAAGATTATACATCCTTGCGAAGGCTGTAGAACTCAACTCAATTTCTCTTATTTTTGAAACATCCAAGAATATCCCTTCAACATTTACAGTTCCCTGAAAACCAGTAAAGGAGAAGCAAAGCTTAAGTAAGATTTTAAACTTACTAGTACAACCATATTGCATTGCATAGCAAAGAGAAAACTTTCGGGTATGAATCTCACCAGATTATTGGTCAACACTCGATATACATCTTTTGGATTCCATAATCTGCTTTGTTTTCGTAGCTGATAAGCAGATTCTTTTCGAACAACTTCATGGGCCATTTCTTGCAAAAGATCATGCATTTCAACCTTGTCATCTGAAAATTTAATGAGACACCTGTCAATGAGAACACTAAATCCACTATCTGTTTTGAAACCGCAGCCATCTAGTATCCGCTTTACAAAATCAACTTGATGCCCTCTAAAGAAACATGCAATATCGAGAAATATACTCTTCGTGTTATGATCACGTAGTGCATCAAAGCCTATTCCCAGCAAGTCATAAATATTCAGCTCAGGAAAGCTTTCAATCTCATTTAATATAGATTCCCAAAAATGTCTCCCTTTGTCAAATAAGAAGGAACCCAAAACTTGAAGAGCTAATGGGTTCCCTTTGGCATAATTTATTGCCTTGATTGACAACTCCATATAAGCTTTTGGGGGGTGGTTTCCCTTAAAAGCTTTCAAGCTAAAGAGTTGAGGAGCTTCGTGGAAGTTTAATTCCTCAACCTCGTATATTTCATCGACTACATTCTTAAGTACTTGCCTGTCTCTTGACGTTACAACAACAACACTTCCTGCACCAAGCGCTTTAATTAAATGCTGGAATTGTTGTGCATCATTCACATCATCCAAAACAAGGAGAACTTTCTTTTGGCGGAGTCTATCCCTGATGAAAGTAGGTATATGTAGTGTGTCAACGCGAAGATTTTCTTCCTCCAGTAGTTTAGAAAGAAGTTCATCTCGCAGATCATTTAATCGACCGTTTTCTGATTCCTTCCTTAAGTTCGGAAGAAAGTGGTGGCCTTCATATTGACTTGAGAAGCTATCGTAGAAAGCTCCCGCGATGGTTGTCTTGCCTATACCACCCATGCCCCAAATTCCTATTTTGCGGACATCTAATGGCACAATAGATAGTAATCTGTTGATTTTCTCAATGCGTGAATCTACTCCAACGAGACCTCTTAATTTGCTTGGGGAAGCACGATTTAACCTTTTCCAGATAGTTTGCACAACTTCTCTTATGAGTTTGGACTCCGGACTGCAAAAAATGAAAGAAGCATCTTTACTCCGGAATGAGTTTCGATTCTTAGTGATATTTTTTTTATTATTATTATAAGCAAAATTTTTCAAAGGTGAGGTTTCCATCAAGGTGGAAGTCCATTAGCTGTTGATGGAGGTAAGTTTTCCACTAAAAAACAGAACAGACTTGTGCCTTTCAAGCAACAAGTACTATGAACTAAGAAGCACAAATGATTTACAGGAGAAAAAAAAACTATAATATGCACAAGAAATTTTAATTGCTATAATTCCAGAAAAAAAAAAAAGTTGAAGATGAGAATCTATAGTTACCTTGTAACCCGTGAATCCCATCCAGATATATTGGCTGCATTTGTCAAGTCAGTCCTCCAGCTTGGCACCTTGTCCATCTTCACCTTAAAATTTCTTTCAAGCTCCGCAAATGCTTTTCCAAAACCCCCAGTCTGTTCAGCAACATCAGATGGGTCTACATGATAGAAGACCGGTAAAACAATCTGTCCATAAGTCTCTTTGCATTCAAGTATTTTCACCAGTTCATCCACACACCACTGAGAAGAAGCATAGTTCTTGGAGAAAATTACTACAGAAATTCTTGATTCTTCAATCGTTTTCAGAAGGGCGCGGTTAATTTCTTCTCCTCTTTCAAGTCTATCATCAATGAAGGTCTTGATTTTCTTACGACACAAAGCATCATAGAGATGGCTTGTAAAATTATTGCGCGTATCCTCGCCTCTAAAACTAAGGAACACATCATACTTCCATTTATGAGCAACAGCAGATGAAGATGCCATATCAGACAGTTACAAGATCGTGTCTTCCTCAATCACTAAGAATCGAAATCAATAAGTGCTCTCCTTTTCTCCTAAAGACATACAAAGAGCACCCACTTCAACAGCTGAACTTTCATTAAGAGAAATTGAAGTCTAAACGTACAAGAACCCACACAACATATATTTATCAGAAAATTCCGCAAACGCTTAGCGATGGATACATACTAGCGTAATTTGAAATGATCTATCTTAATTTGGTCACTCGTCACTTGCTACCAATGCTAGCTTGCTATTACTTTCATTGCAAGAACAGTCGCTAGCTGAGCAAAAAGAATTAAAGATGGAATAATTAATATGTTCATGAAACAAACTTATCAAACTCATAAAGTGTTAATGTTGATGTCATGTAACAATTAATATTGTTGCTGAAAACATGAAAACAAAAAAGACTAAATGCATGGAATCAGTAGCAACAATGGCAAAGGTTACCTCTCTATGGAGTTTATGAGGTGGTCGGAGTCCGCCTACTTGGTGACTTTAATGATCAAATTGCAGCAATCGGAAAGGTTAATTAGCTGATGAGTAAAGTACTGAGGACTGAAGGTTAGCAGAGGTAATATTTCATATAACTAGCGATGTTATATATAGTTGTCAAAGTTAAAAGGTTAGCTGAGTATTGAGTGGTAATTTCGTGGTAATTTCCTTAGCAGCATCAGAGTCAAATGGCATGATTTTCCACTCACACTGGCTGGCCCTCACACTCCCTCCATCTCTCAGGGGACCTTGCTTCCTTTTAAAAAATAAATAAAGGGATGATATGTTGCAGATCTTCTTCTTCTTCTTCTTTATCCACTAGAATAATTTTTTATTATTTTTAGTGACCGAAAAAACGGTAATACACATAATGATAAAGTTAAACGATATCACAAGAATAATTTAATATAAGGGATGATATGCCGCAGATCTTTATTTTTTTTCTTTTAATATAATAATACACTAGAATTATTTTTAACAATGGATATGATCTATCTTAATTTGATCACTCGTCACTTGCTACCAACGCTAGCTTGCTATTGTTAGAGTACAGTGATGATAAGTAAACTTGATTACTAAGTTTGTTAGTTGGTTAGCCGTTAGTCAATCAGTTAGTTAGTTAGCAAAGTTTGTTACATGCAGTTAAGTTGTTACAGCTGCATGTATATATATAACTAACTAACTAAAGCTGGGAAAAAGTATTGAATAATAGAAAACAAAGAATATAACGAGAGTTATCATTTTCTCTTTTCTCTCAATCAGTTTCTCTGCATTTATAATAACATATACAAGTTAACATGGTATCAGAGCCCTTAGCTCACGCTTGAAGATCTTCTCTGATTGCTTCCGCGTGCTCTCTGCTTCTTCTCTGCTTCTTCTTCTCTACTTCTTCACATTCTACTCTCTCTGGTTGATAATCTGATAATCTTTCAATGGTGACTGCCTCACAACTTCAACTCCTGCAATCTCCAATCACAG
>Ga0325411_1002336_pt1 | contig 21406 bp, 7 predicted proteins | sample PopdelMetagenome_13_FD_206181 | JGI IMG/M metagenome (GOLD analysis project Ga0325411, IMG submission 206181) | Populus deltoides microbial communities from Bellville, Georgia, United States - Xylem-PdIQD-R4 | ecosystem: Host-associated > Plants > Phyllosphere > Stem > Wood/Secondary xylem...
GCATGTAAATGTAATGGAAAGATCTGGGTTTCTATAAGCTCTATAAATAGCTATTGCATCTTGATAATTATTTATCATATAACTTGGGCTACCTCCAGCATTATTTTTGTCGCACCCGACATCGCGATGGTCCTAAAAAAATATTTACATGGAAAGAACAGATTTCTGGAATCTTGTTCTTTTAGGAGAAAATGTCTTGTTTAAGGAGTCGCCACCTAGTATTATGGTCACTAGGAACCCTAACTGGTCAATAGAAATTATATGGCTCGGGATTGGTTACGTAAAAAGGAAGATATTATCACCCCTTAAACGTTCTGCCTGAGGTAGACTGCATTGTTGGATTTGTCTTAAATTGCTAAACATTTATTCGCTTATGCTATGATGATTTGTTTATAATTCCTGACTCTGACGCCCGTGAATAAATAAATAAAAATAAATTTATTTTTACGCATGCACATATTTTTTTTATTTTTCTAGCTAAATAAAATAAAATACAACGAATAAAAATAATATAAATTTAAACCGGTATTTTTATTCTTGGCTCTAGCGTTAGTGAATAAACCAATAAATTTACATTATTTTTATTCATGCATACACTTTTTTTTTTCTACTTTTTTTATTTTTCTGTTTTTTTATTTTTTCTATTTTCATTTTTTTTGGGGCTGGGCCCAGCTCAGCCCATGGGGCTGGGTTGGGCCCAGCCAAGCCAGCCCAGTCTCTGGCCTAAGCTAGTGACCCGGCTGGGCCATACAAGGCACGCATGATCTAAATCACGCATGCATGGCCCTTGTTACTGAATTAAAAAACAAAAAGCGAAAATGAAGTAAAGAAAAACGGGAGAAACAGAGCAGAAGACGTACCTGGTGCGTTTGCAGAGGGTTTGCGCGAGATTGCTGAAGGCGATATTGCTAGTCCAAATTTCCTTTTACTCCTTCTGCTTGTCTTCCCCGTTGTATTCCCTTCCTGCGTCTCTATTTCGGCTTAATTTTCTTCATTTTTTTATGCTCTGTTTTCAAAACACTGTCTCTCTCTCTCTCTTGGCTTGTTTCTGGTTTTGTGGTTTTAGGTCGGTACTGGTGAGGGAAAGGTTTACTTCTGTTGTGGGGTTCTAAAAAAAAAACCTTAAAAATTAGGTTGGTATCTTTGTGTTTCTCTCTTCTGGTTTCGTTCGTCTTCTCTCTCTCTACCAGCCTCTGTTTTTTCGGTGTTCCTCCATTTATATAGAGTTTGGCGGGTGTTAACGGGCGGTAGGCTGAGGGTCGACCACCATTAAGGCGCCCATAACTGAAACCAACGGACGATTTATTGCTGCAACGTTTCTTGGTCTTTACTGTGGAAAATGGCCACTGGTTTAAAGAAGAAGATGAACAGCGTCCCTTCAAAATAACGTTGTTTGGGATATGAGATGGTCATTTGCGTTTTGACCCGTGAAGTTTCGAAACTTTTATAATTAAGCCCCTGGTTTAAACTGTAATTGGCCCCCTGCATTTGCGCGCCTTTTTCAATGTAGTCCTTGGATTTTAATTTCACAATTTGGACCCCCAATTATCCTCAAACTTTGCTATTTCTTCAATTAAGTCCCTGATTTCACTAATTTAATTAAATCCAAAGTCCAATTAAGTCTAAAACTTACCAATTCTCCACTTAAGCCCCTGATTGAATTAATTAAATTATTTCTAAGCTTAATTAAGTCTCAAAACTTACCAATTATCCAATTAAACCCTTGATTGGATGAATTAAATTAATTTCAAGCTTAATTAAGTCTCAAAACTTATCAATCCTCCAATTAAACCCTCGATTTGATTAATTAAATAAGACAAAAATTTAATTAAATCTTTAAACTTCCAATCATGTTGCCCTTAAACCAAATTTTAATTCATTCTTCATTTATTTTATTTTACTTGTTTTTCCATCATCATCATTATTATTATTTTCGTCATTTTTTTATTTTTTTTATTTTCAATAAATAAAATAATAACAATAACAATAAAAATGGTCAAAAATTAGGTTATGACAACTTTCAACATCTCTGAGTATTGCTTTATGTATACCTTTATAGATTCCTGATATTAGATCACCTTGATTAGGCCTTATATAATCAAGCCGATCTTCTTCTACATTGACAAATGCATCAACCAAAAACTATTCATACCGACAACCAACTTTTATAATGGTGTTTTCAATTCCTACCCTTTTATTAATCAAATAAGCATAATATGCTCTCATTGGAACTTGTGAATGTTTTCCCTGTGGCTGGTGATCTTGGTCAGCAAACATTATGTTACATTGATATCCATCATCACCATAAGGAAAAAGCAAGGGATATTGTAAGGACATAAATTTTGGGTGTAGCTTAGAAATTCTTTGTAAAGAACCAGAGCTATGTTCAATGATAATATCATGTTCAGAGTGAAAGTTACCAATATCTCCAACAACCAACCCGCCAATGTCATTTGATGATGGATCATGCTTGTATGGGGAAAGCATGCTCATTGATGGCATATCTATTGCTAGAGTCAAGCAAGTTGGCTGTGTAAACCTCTGAAATTGAACTGTGATGTGAAGTTTAGGAAGTATTTGACCGTGGCGAACAATCAACATGTTCGTTGTCTGTATAGTTGTGCATAAATGCATAAAACATGAAAGGTTCCATTGAAATATGTTCTTGCATTGTAATAGTCTCATAATTGTTACTTCGATGGCAGCCAATGTCAGAAAAAGTTGTTATAGACTTATATTTTTACTTTGTTACTTTGTTATAGACATATTATATTAATTGTTACTTTGATTGTTCTAGAGTTAAGAGTCTTATATAAAAAATAACGAAGGAATTGATTATTTTTTCTTTTGAAAAAAAAGTCTAAAAAGAAAAGGGAAATGAAAATCATATTATTAATTCAAGGGAAACAAATGAGGAGGGCGCACAATATTGTTACAACTTAAAATGAAAAAATAAAAGTTTTTTTTTAATTTACCATTTAAAAGTAATAGCATAGTTGTTCAAGCTGAAACAACCGCTCATAAAAAAACAACAATCATGGTTTTATCGCAACAAAACTAGACAAAACGCTATGAAAAAAATGAATTGAAGAATAGTAAATCAAACAATCATGAAATAAAGATACATTAAAGTAGATTTAAGTCAAACAATTCATCATAATACTCATCGCAAGATTATTGACTTGGGCAAAACGTTCATTGCCAAGAAATTTTAAACACTCATTGTAAACATTGCCCCATACATCACTTAAACTGCTATAAATGTGTAAGTAAAAGATCATAAAAGTGAAAAGTAATAATATTTTTTAAATATCATAAATGACCTTCCAAGGTAAAAAAAAAAAAAAAAAAAGAGATGTAGATAATTTCTAAAAAGGCAAGTAGTTGCGAAAAATCAAAAGGAAAGTGAATTATGAAAAACATAAAGAATTAATGTAATTTGATTTTGGATGGAGAAAAAAATAACCCGAGTTTGATGTTCAATAATATAGTGAAAAAGGTTTAATTAAAAAATCAATAAAAAACATATAACTTTCCATAGCCTATAATATTTTACCAACTAAATCACAAAGCAGAAAAAAATCTCATAAAAAACAGTAAACTTATCTCGTAGCCTTATCCAAAATGAGACAGCACGAAACAGACGCAGAACCACAACAAATCAAGATATTGTACAAAAACTAATCATATATCAAATCCACAACTTCCCAGGACATGGCAAGTAATCGGCACATACACCCTTCCAAATAAAAGAAAATATAAATGCTCGAACATCGACTGTGCTAAGACATGGCAGGTAGATTGTGCATTTAATGCAAATTGTTGCACATAAACCAACTCTTCATAAAACAGACGACCAATTACACGTGCTTATAGCCATACTAAAGCAACCCTTTACTACCAAGATACACTATTGAGATGAGCCAAACACCCGAACACTGCGAAGGCACCCAAGAGACAAATCCATGTCAAGTGATGCGCAAGCCAACCTCAAAAACCTAACACAAAAGTATTATCAGAGCCTAAGAGAAGAGACACCATCTACAAATCCACAACAGCCAAGAAAAAAAATAGTTGACTCCAGCACTCCCTCCCTTTTGGTTTTTAAATTTGTGGTTTCTCTTCAATAATAATAATAATATTTATTTAAAATTTAATAATAATAATAATAATAAGACCCACATTGGACTCAATTGCCTTCGGCCAAGCGAGAATGCAAGACCTAAGTTACTTGGGTTTGGCGTCCCTATCAGCATAAGCAACTTGGTTCTGGAGCCCCTTTCCAGCCCCAAGTTACTTGGGTCTCGAAGGACATCCCAAACTCAAGTTAATAACAATAACAAAAATTTTCAAAAAATTTATGATTGTTTTTCAATATTAATAATTGTTTTTCAAATGTATTAATTATTATATTAATAATATTAATTATAATAAAAATAACGATATTTATAAAAATAATAATAATATATTTAATACTAATTATAATAAAAATAATAATATTTATAACACAAATAATAATATTTTTAAGATTAATACTTTTAATTATAATAAAAATAATTATATCTATAATACAAATAATAATATTTATAAACCTAATACCCAAGAACCTTTGGTTTTGACCGCAGATTCAAGAGAATTAGGTTTTGACGCAGGACCCATTAGCCTTGGATCCTAACCCAGAATCGAGAGTCTTGGGTCCTCACGTTGACCCTAGAGTCCTTGGTCTGCACGTCGGACCCATTAGCCTTGGGTAGGACGTGGGACCTGTTAACATTGGGTCTGGATGCCTAACGCAATTGTCTTAAATCCTGACACCGGACCCACTAACATTGGGTTAGGATGCCGGACCCCAGTGCCTTGGGCCAGGCAGACTGCAAGACCCAAGGGGCTTGGCCCTGCGCCATACCACCCCCAACAAACTTGGGTCAGACGCCCCTTTCCAGTTATAAGTTTGTTGGGTCTCAAAAAGGTTGTTAGACCCAAGTTAACAACAACAACAACAACAACAACAATAATAATTGATTTTACTCTTCAAATCAAATCTATATTTTTTTTCCATAGCAATAATATTAATTTCAAATTTAATAATACAAATGAATCTTCGATAGTAATAATATTTTTTTAAAAATTATTGATGATGATGATAATAAACTCGTCTAACTTGAATTCTTATAGTTTTTAATCACTTCAAATCATGTTTATGGCTTTTTTTCAATAGTAATAATATTTTTCCAGCCTCAAGTTACTTGAGTCTGGAAGAGGATGTCAAACCCTAGTCAATAACGAAAATAATAATAATAATAATAATAATAATAATAAATAACAACAATAATTGATTTTACCCTTTAAATCAATTCTATCTTTTTTTATAGTTTTAATATTTATTTCAAATTTAATAATATTAATGAATATAATAATATTTATAATATTATTAATAATATTAAATTTATCTGACCCAAGTTCTTATAGTTTTTAATCTCTTCAAATCAAATTTATGGTTTTTGTTAAATAGCAACGATATTCTTTTTCAAATTTATTCATGATAATGATGATAATTTTTAGTTTTACTTTTCAAATCAAGTCTATGGTTTTTCTTTTATAGTAATAATATTTTATTTTAAATTTATTAATGATAATAACAATAATAATAAGAACAATAATTTTTAATTTTATCATTCAAATCAAATATATGGTTTTTTTCAATATTAATAATAATTTTTCAAATTTATTAAGTATTATATTAATAATATTAACTGTAATAAAAATAATAATATTATAATACAAATAATAATATTAAACTTGTTTGACCCAAGTTTTTAATCTCTTTAAATAGAATTTATGGTTTTTCTTTGATAGTAATAATATTTTTTTTCAAATTTATTAATGATAATAATAACAATAATTAATATTAATTTCTATTATATTTTTTTTAATTTGTTATTCTTCTCTGCGGGGGTCTGCAGACCCCAAGCACAGATCAACAGACCAAGGCAAACCCAGCCGCGCGGGTCAGCAGACCCAGGCGTGCAAGTTTGCACCTAATGCGCACTTCTGCAGACCCCAGGCACATCGCCCTGGTTTGCTACCTAGGCGAGCAGGTCCGCAGACCCGCTTGTTTGAGTCTGCAGCTAGGCGTGCGGGTCTGGCCCTGGCGCCCAAGACATGGCAACCCCAGCACCAGGTGTCTGCAGCCTGGGGCCTACAACCTTACTATGCTCCAGCAAAATCAAAATTGATCATTTTCTTTTCAACTATTCCTTTAATGCTAAATACATCCTAAGAAAAAGACAGCCCTATCCTCATTAGTCTTTGCAAATCTTTATAGCAAGTATAGCTTTGTCATTACAATGCTTCAATGCACAATGATTTATATCTAAGTAAATAGTGGCAGGGATAATTAATCCTTCTAGTATATTGAATAATAATTGAATGTAAAGTCTCATCTGGCTTGGTGAAGACCCCAAATCCAATATCAAGCCCAAATGATTTGTAGACGTGCACATCCTAGCCCATTAGTTTTTAGGCTCCAGTTGCATTTCTTGTTTTGTGTCTTGGATATGGCATGCGTTTCGTACTCTATGTCTTGTAGTGTTTCATTGCATTTAATTCTCCATTGATAAAGATCATCAGATCATCAGCAAAATGTAGAGTGAGAAAGATGGATTTATTTGCATATAGGGTGATACGTTATGGGATAGCACTCAAACCGTATTATCTATCATACAAGTGAATACTTTCCTTGGCAAAGATAAATAAGCGTGGGAAAACAAACCCTGCTTATTCTTACAGAAAGGTCTTGCATTGTCCATGGGGACTAATTTATCAATAACTCTAAAACGCGTGGGGAATCGCTTTCTCCACATGTTTTTTTTTTTATTTCTGTATTTTTATATGTTTTTTTTTAAATTGACTATTTACTTAGATAAAAAAATAACATTGTGGATTGCTACAGTGTTTCTCCCACGCACTGTAGCTTTCCCCACATGTTTTTTTTTTCTTTTGTTTCCTTTTTTTTTACATGTTTTTTTTTCAAAATTGACTTTTTTTTGTTTTTTTAATTTTTTTAATTTTTTTTAAATTATCTTTGCCAATTTTTTTAAATATTGAACTGGTTGAAAATTTAGCTATGTAGTTTTTTTCTTTAAAACATTGTGGATTGCTACAATATTTCCCTACATAGTTTTTTTTTTCTTTTTATGATTTATTTTTTTTTAAACTGGTCTTTATTGATTTTATTTTTTTCATATTGAGCTGGTTGAGGATTTAACTTTGTATTTTTTTTAAAAAATAACATTGTGGATTGCTACGGTGTTTCTCCAATGCACTGTAGCTTTCCCCACATGTTTTTTTTTTGCGCCTTTGTTCCCCTTTTTTTTTTGCATGTTTTTTTTTTCCAAAATTGACTTTTTATTTGTTTTAATTTTTTTGTTTTTATTTAAAAAAAATATCTTTGCCAATTTTTTTAAACTATTGAACTGGTTGAAAATTTAGCTATGTAGTTTTTTTCTTTAAAACATTGTGGATTGCAACAATATTTCCCTACATGGTTTTTTTTCCTAACATTTTATGATTTATTTCCTTTTTTTTTCAAACTAGTCTTTGTTGATTTTTTTTTCATATTGAGCTGGTTGAGAATTTAGTTTCGTAGTTTTTTCAAAAATAACACTCTGGATTTGCTACAGTGTTTCCCCCACATGGTTTTTGTTTTGCTGCAGTGTTTCCTTGCAAGTGTTTTTTTTTTTAAATTCTCTTTGTCGAATTTATTTTTTTTAATATTGAGCGGGTTGAGAATTGAGCTTTAGCTTTCCCCATATGTTTTTTTTCTATTTCTCTTTTCTTTGTTTTTCTTCAAAATTGTCTCCTTTTTTTGCTTTTTTTTCAGAATTATTTTTGTCGATTTTTTTTAACTATTGAGCTGGTTGAGAATTTAGTTTTTTAGTTTTTTTCTTTAAAACACTGTGGATTGCTACAGTATTTCCCCACATGGTTTTTTTTAATGATTTTTTTTTCAGAATTATCTTTGTCGATTTTATTTTTTAGCTTTGTAGTTTTTTTCCTTTAAAACACTATGGATTACTACAGTGTTTCCCCATATGGTTTTTTTTACTTTTTTTATGATTTTCTTTTTATTTCCAAAATGGTCTTTGTCGATTTTGCTTCATAGTTTTTTTAAAAAAAAAACATTGTGGATTGTTACAATGTTCCCCCACATGGTTTTTGTTTTGCTACAGTGTTTCCCCACATGTTTTTTCCAAAATCATCCTTATCGATTTTATTTTTTAATATTGAGCTGGTTGAGAATTCAGCTTTAACTTTCCCCACATGTTTTTTTTTTTTTTTTGCTTTTTTCCCAAAATTGTCTTCTTCTTCTTCTTTTTTTAATTTTTTATGTTTTATTTCAGAATTGTTTTTATTGATTTATTTTTTTAATATGGAGCTGGTTGAAAATTTAGCTTTGTTGTTTTTTTAAAAAAAACACTATGGATTGCTACAGTGTTTCCCATTGAACCTAAATCATGGAATCTCTAATCAACTAGGTATGATTACTATCATTACCCTCTTTCATCTTTTAAAAACTTTAAGCTTATTCCCCTTGATGAATTATACACAAGATCTCTTGACAAACCTTTGGTTATCAGATCCACAATAATTTTCTTTGAGTTTATAAAGTTGGAAATAATTTTATTTAAGAGCAAGTGTTTAATGATATTATATCTACAGTGTATATATCTACAATTACTATTATACATAATACTTTATACCCTTCTAATTGTTGACTCACTGTCGTAATGGATATAAATAGTTGACACTAGTTTTATCCAACATGAAAAATCCTCTAAGAAATTCTAAATCCATCTAGCTGTCTTTACACCTTTATCAATTTTTATTCGATCATGGATCTAGTGATACATATTTGTTTGGGGGATTTTCATGAAACAGTTGATCCACTGATTAGTACTTAAAAATGTTTTTTTATCAAGGTTTTATATCATCATTTTGCAATTGAAGTATCAATATGTCCTTAACTAGAGCATGTTTTATAATAACATTTCTAATAATATAAGTGACATGACAAAAAAGTTGATGTTTTCTCCCAAGTGTAGGAGTGTCGAAGTAATAAATAACTCGGCAAGATCGGGGTCGAACCACAGGAAGGTTAACTGTAACTACAAATAAAGAAATAAATAATAACAAAAAAGGAGTTGAAGAGAGCTTTGAGATGTGATATTGATATAAGGATTAAACAAGGATAAACTAATTGTCAAGGTTAGAAGATCCACTAATGGTATTTCAAACAAGTATAGTATAAACTCTTTTTATTACTCAACTGGAAACTACACACAAAGGAGGTTCCAATTGGATTATAAATTGTTAACATGATTACATTAATTATCTTATTCGAATAATGCTAATACTTGTAAATGTTGTCAGATATTCATGATTATAACTTATGTTAACAACAAATCATGTTCCTTTCATAGCACAGGTGTCGGTTATACCATACGGTTGGGCTATAAAAGTGCCAAGTATTTATTGTACCAAGTGTTATATAATATAAATCTAGATTAACCATTTAACAAGTAAAGTATTAAAAGTGAACAAGATAATAAATACAAAACATGTTAGTATCAAACATTAAAGTCCATGTTGAGTTTATACTATACTTATTCTTACACCATTAGTGTAACCTTTTCATCTTGATATAATAAACTTAGCTAAACATAATGAAAGAGAGAAATATAAATAAACAACATAAGAACATAAATAAGATATAAGTTAACTAAGTAAAGGAAAAGAAATGAAAAGCATAAACAAGAGATTAATATAAACAAAACTTAAGCATTACAAAAATATAAAGAGAGAGAGCAAGAACATGATCTTGATCTGAAAACCAAGATGCCTAAATATATGGCAAATGCCTCCTTTTATAGGCCAAAATTTAGAACTATTGATTTGATGACTAATTGTTGAGTGAGTGGCCACATCTTGACTTGGTGACAATCCTTATCTTCTTGTCTGAATAAAACGTCATTGCTAACGTCAGAATTTGAACAGATATTCTCCATAAAAGTTCTAGGAAATTGTCTCAGTGTTCCAAAAAAAATAGAATCGGTGCATTTGGACTTCTAGAACACGATATATGGGCTGAACACTGAACAATGTCTGGGATGCAGGACAGATTCTGACTTCTCTGTTGAAAGTTGAAAACAACCTTTTTGAATCTTGGACTCTTCATGAAAGTTTTAGGCCTATATCTTAGCTTTCCATCCATATAGATCAGACCTAAATCCAAGTTTTACAGCTCCAGGTATGATCCAATAACCGAATAGTGTTCCAGTTTGAACTGAACCAACATCTCTTTTCTAAGCTTGCCCCTCTCTTTGTCTTGTCAATTTCAGTAGTTAAACTCATCAATCAATCCTTTGATTTATATGATAGGCCTGCATTTAAGATGAACATTTACCATAAATTAAAGGTATCTTATAGTATCAGACTTGTTATTATAAAACATGCTTTCGTTAAAGAGTTATTGATACTTCAAGTGCAAAATGATGATATAAAACCTTGATAAAAATGCACTTTTAAGTACTAATCACAACACATGGATCAAGTCAAATCAGTCATCACTCTTTGTAGTTGTAAGGTTATTGAAAAACCCACTCTTGAACCTTGTGAGAAAGATGATGAGTCAATATTTGATGGTAAGGAAGGGGTTGAATCTAAATATTGCAAAGAAAAGACTGATTCCCCACCAGCACTTCCATTTCCTCATACCACCACCAAACAAAGGAAAGTCAGTCACAACTCTGAAATCTTTGAAACTTTCAAACAAGTAAGGATCAATATACCTTTACTGGATGCTATTAAATAGGTACCTTCCTATGCTAAATTTTTGAAAGATCTGTGCACTGTGAAGAGAAAACTGAATGTGAAAAAGAAAGACTTTTTAGCCGAACAAGTAAGTGCAATTCCTCAGAACAATAACACTTTGAAATATAAAGACTTGGTTGTCCACAATTTCTTACTTTATTGGAGAACATAAAATTGAAAGAGATTTACTTGATCTTGGAGCTAGTGTGAATTTACATCCATATTCAGTTTTTCAAAGTTTCAATTTAGGTGAGTTAAAACCAACTTCTGTAACTCTTTTACTTCCCGATAGATCTGTAAAAGTGCCTAGAGGAATAGTTTAAGATGTGTTAATACAAGTCTATAAATTCATTTATCCTGTGGATTTTATTGTCTTGGACACACAACCTGTTGAAGCATGTAATTCATTTTTTGTTATTTTAGAACGTCCGTTTCTTGCAACTTCTAATGCATTGATTAATTGTAGGAATGGACTGATGAAGCTATCATTTGGAAACATGACATTGGAGATGATTATTTTTAACATTTGCAAGCAACCTGGAGATAATATTGATTCACAGGAAGTAGATGTTATTAAAGAATTAGTTTATGATCAATTTGAATCTACTGTGAGTAAAACTGAGTTTGAAAAATATGCAGATTTGCAAATGATTTATTCTCAAGAAGAAATTGAGGACAAAAAAAGCACCAAAAATATTCGCTGGCTATTTGATGCAAAGGTCCGCTTACCAGGTGAGTCTTCCAATTCTTTTATTTTATACATACCTGGGATAGGTAAAAGCACTTTTGCGAAGAAACGTCATGTAAAATGACTGAAAGTTTGTCACCGATGTGCCAGATGGACTTGTAATGCACAATGTCATTCTTTAGGAATGGTATCTATAAACCATAAAGATAAATACAATTCATTAAGGATGGAATGAGTAAAGAGTCTTTAGATAATCTTCTATTAACTCTTGAGACGTATTCTAGTGGAGATGTGCATCGTTCAATTCATGATTTTTAGCCCCATTTTCATAAAAAAAATGATCAATTTAGTCTTGGGAATCTGACTAAAAAAGACCCTGTTTGTCATTTTTTAAGAAAACTGGATGGGAAGCTTATCCCCGACCCATAGAGGGCGTTGAAGCCGTTCTTGGACATAAAACCAAGGGAAGATGTGAGCCATAATCACAACTACAATTTAAGCCTTAGTTTGTAAGAACTTGTGTCTTTTGGTTTTATTAATAGCATATTATTTTGTTTTATTATTTCTTATATTTGTTTAAGTGTGTTTCAGGTTTGTAAGTGTTCGCTGTTTCAGGTGATATCTTCTATACTTTATCTTTCTACCTTAGGAGATTGAGGACAATGTCTTGTTTTGGTTGGAGGGAGAGGGTAATAGTTGACATTAAAAAAAAACTAACTTACTAATTGTTTTTTACTATTATTAAAACCATTTGACAAAACTGTTATTAGGATGGTAGAGTAAGCAGGAATTAAATTGTCTCTTGAGACGCATCATAGTAAATATTCTTATCAAGGTCTGTCAGAATACTTCTTGAAATATTCAGGTTTACAAACTCTCGCATTGTTATCACTTGATTCTGCTCATATACTCATTTAACAAGTATTCTTAAACTTTCATTTTCACACACACACTTTAACATATGATTGTGGGTTGCACATTGGATTATTACATTATTTATGTTCTTTTGTTAAAGGTAACAACTAAGGGAAAGAGATAGTATATAATTTTCCAAAAAAAATAAACAAAAAAATAAAAACAAATTGATAATATTGATGATAATAAAAACATAGATAAGTTTGGTTTCGTAGTCTCCCTAACCTAAGCAATTAAGCCCGAAGGGGTGTTTTAACACCTAATATCCTAAAGTCAATAGATTTAGAAGCTATTGGCCCAGTGCTTGTTACATGGGTTAAGGAGAAAAGCTTAAGGGAATCAAACATTGCATTATCTACGTATTAGTATCTGCAACCCGAGTTACTAAGCTCGAAGGGGTGTCTCAACACCTAATGCCTTAAGACCAACTAATCTGGGAGTCATTAGCCGAAGCTCGTTATATAGGTTAAAGATGCATTGTGTTTTAAGTTATATGTATATATATATTTAAAAAAAAAGAAAAAAAAATGAAAATAATCCCAACCCAAAAAAGTAACCTTAGAAAAACATTAGAACAAAATTTTATTTTCTTCCAATAAAAGCCCTATCATCTATGTTTTCATACATTTAGCACATAAAAAAAAGGTTTATTAATATCTTGTTTCAACATTATGAAGCATATATATACATTTAATGAAAGTTTGTTTATTTGGATAGATTAATGAAAGTTGAATGATGAATGCCTTGCTTTGTGGAACTTGCAAATTATTTTTCTATTTTAACGCTTTGATTAGTAGAGACTAGTAATAAGCTAGTTTGGGGGTGTGATTAGTACTTAAAAGTGAATTTTTATCAAGGTTTTATATCATCATTTTGCACTCGAAGTATCAATATCTCCTTAACTAGAACATGTTTTATAATAACATGTCTAATAATATAAGATACCTTTAATTTATGGTAAATGTTCATCTTAAATGCAGGTCTATCACATAAATCAAAGGATTGATTAATGAGTTTAACTACTGAAATTGAGAAGACAAAGAGAGGGTTAAGCTTAGAAAAGAGATGTTGGTTCAGTACAAACTAGAACACCATTCAGTTATTGGATCATAACTGAAGCTGTAAAACTTGAATTTAGGTCTGGTTTATATGTATGGGAAGCTAAGACATACGCCTAAAACTTTCATGAAGAGTCCAAGATTCAAAAGGACAACTTTCAAGTTTAAATTGTAGCAACAACAGAGAAGTCAGAATCTGTCCTACAGCCCAGATGTTATTCAGTGTTAAGCCCATATCTCAAGTTCTAAACTAAAAATGCACCGATTCTTGTTTTATTGGAAACCTGAGACAATTTCCCTGAACTTTTATGAAGACTATCTGCTCAAATTCTGATGTTAGCAATGATGTTTTCCGTAGACAGAAAGATAAGGATTGCTACCAAGTGAAGAAGTGGTCACTCACTCAACAATTAGTCATCAAATCAGTAGTTCTGAATTTTGGCCTATAAAAGGAGGCATTTGTCATGCATTTAGGCATCTTGATTTTCAGATCAAGATCATGCTCTTTATTTCTTTCTTTATATTTTTGTAATGTTTAAGTTTTATTTCATGTTATATTTTCCTCAATCTCTTGTTTATGCTTTTCATTTCCTTTAATATACTTATGTTCTTATGTTGTTTATTTATGTTTCTCTTTTTCATTATGTTTAGTTAAGTTTATTATGTCAAGGTGAAAAGGTTACACTAATGGTGTAAGAATAAGTATAGTGTAAACTTAACATGGACTTTAATGTTTGATACTAACATGTTTTGTATTTGTTATCTTATTCACTCTTAATACTTTGCATGTTAAATAGTTAATCTAGATTTATGTTGTATAACCCTTGGTATAATAAATATTTGATCCTTTCATAACCAACTGTATGGTATAACCAACACCTGTGTTATGAAAGGAACTTGATTTGTTTGTAACATAAATTAACATCATGAATACCTGACAACATTTATAAGTATTAGCATTATTCGAATAAGATAACTAATGTAATAATTTTAACAATTTATAATCCGATTGGAACCTCCTTTGTGTGTGGTTTCCAGTTGAGTAATAAAAAAGAGTTTATACTATACTTATTTGAAATACCATTAGTGGATCCTCTAACCTTGACATTTATTTTATCCTTATTTAATCCTTACATCAATATCCCATAAAATTCATATAAATTCTTTGTTTTATTAAATACATATATTATTTGTAATTTATATAGTTCACCTCACTGTGATTCGACCGCGGTCTTGCCGGGTTATTTATTACTTCTACAACAAGCGTGAAGACATATTCATTTGTGGATTTTGAATCCTCATTGTTAGATATCCAATTAGCATAATTATACCACTTTAGTATGGCTAGGTAACCATTATAGTGTAGCCTATAGTCAACGGTATACTTCAAATATTTTAGTATCCTTTGTATTGCTTCCTAATGATCCATAGTTAGATTACTTAAAAATCTACTCAGTTTGCTAACTAAGTAAACAACATAACAGATATTAAGCTCTTAATTATCCATGAATATTCTAATTGGTTTATTCTATTGTCTTTATTTTTAGACAGATAGATACTCAAGTCCATTGGTATTTTCACAATGCTATTGTCACCTTTAAATAGTTTGTCGAGAATTTTCTCAATATAATCAGATTGAAAAAAATACCAATTCATTAGATGTCCTAAAAATATTTATTTCTAGTATGACATCTGCAACACCCAAGTCTTTCATGTCAAACTTATTTAGTCAATATTTTCTTAGTAGACTTGATGATGTGGTCATTACTGCCTAAAATAAGCATAACTTTCACATAGAAATATACAATGACATAACCTTTATTTGTGTTTTTCACATAAACACATATATCAACTTTGTTGATTTTAAATTTGAGAACATAACCTTGTTAAATTTTTCATGTTATTGTTTAGGTGTTTATTTCAAACAATATAATGATTTGATAAGTTTACTGACACGATCAAAGAGTTGATGTCTTATCCCAAGTGCAGGAGTATCAAAGTAATAAATAACCCAGCAAGACCGGGGTCGAACCACAGGAAGGTGAACTATATAAATAACAACAACAACAACAATGATGATGATGATGACGATGGTGATGATGAGTTAAAGAGGACTTTGAGATGTAAGATGAATGTGAATATTAAACAATGATAAAAACAAAGGTCAAGGTTAGAGGATCCACTAATAGTATTAGAGATAAGTAAAGTATAAACTCTTTATAAATTATTAATATAATCATATTAATCATCTTATTTACGTAACACCATACTTATAAATTTTATCAGGTATTCATGATGCTAACTTATGTTGACAACAAATCAAGTTCCTCTCATAATAACGATGTCGGCCGAAGACTATGAAGGATTAAGTATTTGATGTACCAAGTGTCATACAACACAAATCTAGATTAACCATTTAACAAGCAAGGAATTAAAGATTGATAAGACATGTTAATAGCAAATTGTTTAGGATTTAAGTATTGAAGTCCGTGTTGAGTTCATATTATACTTATTCTAACACCATTAGTGAAACCTTGTCACCTTGACATAATTAACTTAGCTATACATAATAAAGAAGAAAAACATGAATAAATAAGATAAGAACATGGTTAACTAAGTATAGTAAAGGAAATGAAAAGCATAAACAAGAGATTAATGAAAATAAAACTTAAGCATTACAACAATATAAAAAGAGAGCAAGAACATGATCTTGATATTAAAACCAAGATTGCTAAATGAATGGCAAATGCCTCTTTTTATAGGCTAAAACTCAGAACTATTCATTTGGTAATTGATTATTGATGTAGTGGCCAACTATTGATTTAGTGGACTTGGTGGATGACAGCAGCACTCAAGCACTTTGGCTGGATAAAATGACATTGATCCAATCAGAATTTGGCAAAGTTTTCTTCATGAAAGTTGTTGGAAATCATCTTATCTTTCCACACATAACATTTCAGAGCATTTGGATCACTAGAGCTCGCGATATGGCTAAAATACTGAGTAGTGCTGTTGGTGGACGTGGTGGATAGACCTCAAGCTCTTGTCTGGACGAAATGTCATTATTACCGTCAGAATGTGAGCAGATCTTCTTCATTAAAGTTGTTGAAAATTGTCTTTTCCTTCCACCCACCAAATTTCACGTCATTTGGCCTTCTAGAACTCTAGATATGGGTAAAATTCTAAGCAGTGTTTAGGCTGGATTACAGGACAGATTCTGACTTCTCTTTTGTGGCCAAACATTGAATTTGAAAATGGTAGATTTGGGTCTTATATTATTCATGAACATTGTAGGCCTATTTCTTAGCTTTCCATCCATATAAATTAAGCTGAAATCCAAGATCTATAGCTCCAGATATGACCCAATAACTGAATAGTGTTTCAATTTGAATTGAATCGGCATCTCCTTTCTAAGCTTAGCTGTTTCTTTGTCCTTTCACTTTCAATAGTTAATCACATCAATCAATCCTTTGAATTGTGAGATATGCCTGCATTTAAAATGAACATTTACCATAAATTAAAGTTATCTTATATTATCAGATCTGTTATTATAAAACATGTTCTCGTTAAGGAGTTATTGATACTTTAAGTGCAAAATCATGATATAAAATCTTGATAAAATGCACTTTTAAGTACTAATCATTTACAAACTTTCTTTTCTTGTCCATTGATAACAAACGCCTCAGATTGTTCCATGTAAATTTCTTCATAAAGGTCATTATTTTAAGAAAGTTGTTTTTACATCCATTTAATATATTTCTAGTTTATTAATAGTTGTAATAGATATTAACATTTGTATGAAATTTATTTTTGACACAAGTGAATATATGTCAAAATCATCCATTCCTTCTTGTTATTTAAAACCTTTAACAACAAGTGTATCTATATATCTATCAATACTGCCATCAACTTTCATATTTCTTTTCAAGATCCACTTATAGCTTAATGACTTATTTCCAAGAGGAAGATCCACTAGTTCCCATATATGATTATTTATAATGGACTTAATTTTATTATTGAGTGTCTCTTTCCAATAAGAAGCTTCTAGACAAGACATTGTCTAGGAATATGTTTGAAGTTCATTTTCTAACAAATATATTAAAAAAGTGAAGCGGGTTGACAAATATATATATATATATATATATATAAAAACTTATTTTCTTTTCTAACTTAAAAAAAAATAACCTTTTTGATTTCCTTCATTTTCTTTTCCATTGAATTATCTCAATCTCATGACCTAGACCGCTAGCTTAAGGTTAACCCGAGTTGGCTTGTCTTTTATTATCTAGGTTATAGGTTTGTCATGCTAACTTTATTTGACTCATGTTAGTTTTTTTTTCATTTTTCTCAAATTTGTCCTTCCATATTTAATTGACTAATAATTAATTTGTATTGTTTATCATTTTTTGAAAAAAAACTTTTCTTCCCAAATTATCATGATATTTTTTTAAGAAAAAATCAATTCATTTAATACCATACCCTATTTTTTATCATTTAATTAAAATAAAAAAAATTTATTTAATCCATTCAGGTATATAACTCGAGGCACAAATCTTCTTCTTTCTTTAAAGTGTGCTTTTGACACTTGAACATATTTTTTATGAAAAAAAATTGGTTTTACGGTGTAGCCATATCTACTCGTGAGCCATCGCATGAAATCCTATTACTATGACTAATCTTTTATTTATTCACATAAAAAATTGGCCCAATCTTTTATTTAAATGGGAATATAGCCGATTGCATGTTGGCTTTTTTGCCATCTCAGATTCCAGGTACAAATATATTTGTAAAACCATAAACAAGTTAAGAATACCTTACAATAATCAAACCAAAACTCATTCTTAACAGTCATGTTGAAGTTTGAACTCAGTAACATCTGTCGATGCACAACCACCACTTTTTGACCCAATTTTCTATCGAAGTAAGTTAGGGTTTTTAGAAATAAATAAAAGGGGTATTTGTGGAAAATAATTTTCATTTTCAGTTATAATTGAATTCTATTTTACCAGAGTTTGAATATCACTGCTACACTCTCCGATCATCTATTCACTTGCTGCTTAAACTATAGCATTTTTTTCCTTCTTTCTTTCAAAGACGACAATGTCTTCTGTTTTGCTGTTAAAAGCACAATGTTTGGGATCAACATTTTTTTAGTTTGCTCGAATTTTGTTTTTTTAAATGGCCAAAGCCCAAACACAGATAGTTTACACATGCATTTATAAGTCATTAATGTTAGGCTTCGTTTGTTTGCAGGAAAGTTGTTTCCTTTTGGAAAATGAATTCCGGGGAAAGTGAATTCCTGGAAAGTATTTTCCGATATTTGACAGTGTTATGGAAAATGAACTGGAAAACACTTTCCAGTGTTTGTTTATGTTATGGAAAATGAACTGGAAAATAATTTATTAATGAATTAATTTTTTTTCAAGTTTATCTAATATATATAAAATATTTAATCACTTACAATAAAAAAATGAAATCTATAAAGTATAATGATGAATTTTTTTTATTATATCCTATATTCATACATAGCTTATTTTATAAAATATTTTGATGGGTATTTTGGATAAATATTTTTTTGTACGGGTAAAGGCAATTATCCCTTTAATATATATCAAATAAACATCAAGAAATAAATATAAATATCTAACATCAAACATAGTCATGCATAAATATTAAGTTTCGATATAATATACATACATATTAGTTCAAATTACAAACATAAACATGCTAGACCGAATTAAACAAGTAAACATTCTTGTCAAATAACAAACTCGTCAATACATACATATTCAGTAATGCCTTCTAATTAATTATACCCGGCTTATAACCAAATAAGGAACCACTGATTCTACCCAAACCAATCTACTATACAGCATCATCTACCATTCAGTATACTCGGCGTATAACCACTAATAAGGAACCACTACCTATTGCTATTTTCTACTCAAACCAATCTACTTTGCAGCATCATCAACATCAATGAGCCTCTTCACAATCAAGATTTCTACCGAAATCAATTCCCCCTTTCATCATCAACGTATCATCATCAACGCACACACATCACGCCAACAAAGCACAGGAAATGCACAAAACACAGGAAATGCATATCAGCAATAGAGAAGGAAAATCACATTGGGTGGAGAAACAGAGCATGGGTTTGCTGTGTTTTTTTCACAGAAACCAAACAAATTGTTTTGTTTGGTTTCTGTGAAAAAAACATAGCAAACCTAATTTCTGGGAAAAATGGGTTTGGGTTTGCTGTGTATGGGTTTGCAGTGTTTGGTTTATGGGAAAAATGCAGGGGTTGTGGTTTTCTATGGATGGGTTGCTTGACGAAGAGATTGGGAAGGAAACGGGCCCGAAGGGCGCCTTCAGCTTCAAAAAAAAATGGTGATTCTTTGTTGTGACAGTGATAATTATTTGCTGTGATAGCAACAATGGCGAAAGGAAATAATTTTGCCGTGTATGTGTATGGGTCTGTGTTTGGTTTCTGGGTTCAATTTTTGGGTTTGTTGTGGTTGATTTTTCCCAAGGGTTTGGGTTTGCTGTGGTTGAATGAGTTGCCTTCCCATAGGTTTCGGTTTACAGAGCATGGGAGCTTTTGGTTGCAGTGAAATTAACAGAGCATGAGAGCTTTTTGTTGCAGTGAAATACCCAGCTTATAACCACTAACAGAGCATGGTTGCAGTGAATTAACAAATAAACAAGGAAAAAAACGCAGCACAAGATTTGTGCCATAATAATAACAACAAATTAAAAATAAAGAGGATGAAAACAAGATAAATAAAGACATTTGAGAAAAACAAATTTACCTGAAAGATGAAAGATGCTTGCAATTGATATGCGTAAATTATTTGGGAGAGAAAGAGAGTCTTTAGGACAGGGGACACCTTTTGTTAATAAAGAAAAGGAAAGTGTTTTTCGTAGAATAAAGAAAGGAAAACACTTTCCTGCTCTAAGGTTTCATTTTTTCTGTTGACTGGAATTAAGTTTTCTTTGACCGATTTTCCTTATGCTTGTCAAACATAGGAAAGTGGGGAAAATAGTTTCCAGGAAAATGAATTCCCGGAAACAAACAAGGCATTAATCTTGTTATTGAATATTTCAAATAACAACAAAAAAAGAGAAGGATAATTAATAAATAATTATCTCATTCATTCACTCATGGAAGAGAAATCCTTAGCTTTACCCATAATTAATAAATAATTAATTATAGACATTGTAACTCATAAATCACAATAAGACATCGAGTGTATGTTTGGTAATGCAGTATATGATACTTTTATAAAAGTAATTTTTAATTAAAAATATATTAAAATGATATTTTTTTGGATATTTTATTGGAATAATTACAAAAAATCTCTATACTTTGGTCTGGTTTTCATTTTCATTCTAAGATTTGAAAATTTTTGGTTTTTCTCTGTGGTTAATGGGACAAGTCAAATTAGTCAAAAAGATATTTTTTTCCTCGTATATAATAAATATAAATTTGCACACTTTCCTCACAAACCTCGTTTCTCTCTCCCAAACATGATTTCTCTCTCTCTCTAATAACCCGACACACTCATACAAAAACATTAAATCTGAAGCAAGGTCTTTATTTTTTATACTTAATCTCTTCATATGAGTATCAAGAGCCAAAAACCTCTTGTTAATGTTATTTTATTCTACTTTTTTTCTTGGAAACAATGGATAACAATGGAGAGGTAAGTTTTTTAAGTGAATCCCGATTGAATGACTTGTGTGTGTGTGTGTGTGTGTGTGTGTGTTTATTGTATGTTAAATCAATGGGTAATGGTTATAATACTAAGTGTTGTAGTAATGTTTTAATTAAATTTTATACTTGTAATGCATGTCTTATAAAGAAAATATA
>Ga0325411_1002339_pt1 | contig 21401 bp, 9 predicted proteins | sample PopdelMetagenome_13_FD_206181 | JGI IMG/M metagenome (GOLD analysis project Ga0325411, IMG submission 206181) | Populus deltoides microbial communities from Bellville, Georgia, United States - Xylem-PdIQD-R4 | ecosystem: Host-associated > Plants > Phyllosphere > Stem > Wood/Secondary xylem...
TATTTATTTATTTATTTATTTATTATTATTATTATGAGGATCACAAAAAAATTAATTTGAAGACTTTTTGTAAAAAAATAATTTCAAGTATCAAAATAACTTTTTTGAAAAATTACAGGGACTACAACCAACGTTTGTAAAAATTGTTATTAGTGGGTGTAAGCTGGTTTTAAATGGGCGGGAACGAGCCGAGTGTATTTTGGGTATTAGTTTAATTGATATTTTATTCAATTTATATAGTATTTAATTATCCAAGGAGGAAAAGGAATCCAGGAAGAGTAATCATATAATAGGATGGTTAATTGGAATATGCATCTATAATATGTAACCTACATTGTTTCCTCTGTTTTAATGCCTATAAATGAAAATGGATAAAAGACCAAGGATGATGAAAAGGATAAAGAGAAGGAGCTAGCTTGATCGGATTTTATAAGACATACTTTTTTTTTTAAAAAAAAACAAAACTTATTGTGAAACAAAGCAACCAAATAATTCTGTATAAATATTAGAGTATTAGAGTATGTTTGGAATTATTGTGTTCTACGGTTTTGTGTTATTTAGTGATATACTAGATAGATGGCCCGAGTTTTGTTGCGGGCTGAGCTAATTTTATTGTAGCTTAAAAAAGCGATGCTTAAGCACTGTCATTGTATTTTAAAGAACAAAAAAATAAATAAATTCATGACTCGACATCATAGAAAAAGATCTAAAAAAGTAATGATCCTCAATCCCATGAATAAAAATATAAAAGAATAAAATCAGGAAAAAAATTCAATGAAAAGAAAAGTATAAGAAAACAAAGCATAAGAAAAATCAAATGAAATTGTCAAAACCCACGAGTAGGATTATACAGACATGATAACTCAATATAAGAAAAACAGAAAACAAAGTGGGATTTTAAAAAGAATCAAAATTTGTTGGACAAAATAAAAACGGATAAAAAAGCGACATAAAAAAACTGGTCCACCCAAATAAACCTCTCACCTAGATCATGAGATATTGATAACTTGACTGAAAAGAAAATTGAAGAAAATAACCAAATTCATTTTTTAAAACAAACAACTTCGAAGAATGTAATCGGGAAAGAAATTGACGTCAACCCGTGTTAACTTTTCAAACCCATGATCTTAGGTAGTGACTAAAGTCGAAGCATCGCATCTTGAAAGCAACTATTTTAAAACTTGGTTCGACCCAACAGGTTGACCCATGACCCAAGTGATTCTTGGCTTAGACTGGGCTGAGTTTCAAAAGAAATTGGGGGAGAATTAATCAAGTGTAAAATGACAAAAACCCGGGTTGAACCATGTTTGGATAACCCCGGGAAAATCTAGTCAAAACAGAGTCAAAACTCGTTGACTATTTTCCTATTTTTTTCTTTATCATTTTGATTTTTTTTTATAAAACAAAAAAAATTAGTAGACTTGGGTTAACTCGAATCAACCTTTTTAACCCGTGACTTGAATATTATCCTAGATTGACTCTTGGGTAGGGCCTAGAAACAATGAAAAAAAACCAAGGAGACCAAATCTTAATAAATAAATTTCATATGATAAAATAAAAAGAATAAATAAATGATAAAAAATAGTAATTAGGAGAATAAGGACCTCATTTGAAAAACAAAATTGAGAGGATAAACAAAAGTTTTGAATTGAAGGATAAAATTGAAAAAAAACTCAAATTAACAAATGAATCCAAAATAAAAAATAAAAATCAAGAGAATGAGAACCAATCTTAAAAAAAAAAAAATTAAGATTATGGATCTAAGGATTAAATTGAAAAAAATTAAAATTTGATAAAAAGAATAAGAATTGAAATTAGAAATCAAAACATTGAGGACCAAATCTTAAATATCATCAAATATTAAATTGAAGGGCAAAGTTTAAAAGAAAAATCAAATTTACAAAAGAATTATAATAAAAAAGAATACCAATTTCTAACGAATTTAATGATGATGAATGAATTTTTTTAAAAATAATTGAAGCCAACTCGGTTCAACATTCAAAACTTGTAACACAAATCATAAGACCGAATCATAACATAAAATGCAAACTAAAAAAAAAAAAATAACAACGTAAAATTCTCAACCAACCAAAATAATTAGGGATAAACTTGAAAAAGCAAATTAAAAAAAAGTGGTTTAAAAAATTTAGTGAACTTTTTGATAGGAATACTAGTGCTAAAATAAGAGATGAGCTTCACACAGAGATCATAAAGACTTAGGATAGAGCTAGTTTTACAGCTGTGATATCACACCCTAGTAGATCCGTGAAAAGTTGTAGGGAAAATCTTGCATATGACATCACTTTCTATTGTCACTAGCTCTAGGATGCCTCTGACATTTTGCACATGCTCCTTATGGTTTGTAAGACCATCATAATTGTATAAGTTGGCTTTAACAGTGATAGAATCATTTGTGAGGTGAGTGTGTAACACTTTGTAAGAAAGTGGAGACTATTCTACTTGGTAGGAATGATATGCAAGAGTTGAGATTGGCTTCATCTCATGCATATCATGCCTATATATTTTTTTTTTTATGATGAAGAGTACGCGAATAAGAAGATTGAGACTCAGAAGAAGATTAATGGAAATAACAATGTTTATGTTTTAAATTTATTGGGGAGTGTTGACTCATTTGGATAGTTGGAGTATAGTATTATGTATACTTGACATGTTGTTTTATGCAAGTCTTTCTTTAAATTGGGATTGTCTTTTTGTATCTAGTGATGCATGTTGATTTTTCTATTTGTTGTATTAAAGAGAATAAAGTTGTTCCTGTATGACTAGAACAATTTTGTTGAGTCTTTGCACTTATTAAAAGACTTGTTGGAAACCTAGGGAAACTAAAGTCCTTGTAGGGAAACCAATTACTCTCCCATATACTAGAATCTCGTTAACCATGATTTTTTTTATATAGAAGTTAGAAGGGAATGACATGCTTTTTGTTCAGCTTTTTAGAGACAACACTACTAATGAAGTCATGCAAAAAAATTTATAGAATAGTATAAACTTTTTTTGGCTGATGTGTTCTAGGTCTGAGTTATACCTATAAAACAAGTTCATTGTAGAATGAGAGACACTTCTATGCTTAAGTTAGTATTTGAGTGTTTTCTAAGTGATAAGTATGTAAAAATTCAAGAAGATGAAAATGAATTTTTGTGTGTGTAGAGAATGGATGTGTGTTTTCTATGTTGTTGAGTGTGTTTCGTAGTGGAGAAGTGTCTAGTGTAGTGTAGTGTTGTTCAGATGAATCAACCTTTTCTTATCTTTTAAAACTTGAAAATATATGAAAAATATCTAGAAAAATATCTAGAGAAATACTGATAAAAAAATATATTTATAAATACCATTATACATATTACTATTAATGAATAATAAATCAAAGTAAATAAAAAATAACTCGTTCAGACAAGAGCTCAACTAGATTGAGCCTTGGTTTAACCAAGCTTTGTGAAGCTTGGTTGAGCGTAGTCAAGAAAAGTAAAAGAGAGGAGGGTAACTTGGTTAAGTCTTGGCCAACCAAGCTTCAACAAACTTCTTTTTATTTATCTATTTTATTTATTGTATTATGAAGTATATAGTTTGATTAAAAAAAAACTGTAATGAATATCGAAAATAAAAGTGTTATTGAGTTTGAAACAGAGAGGTAGTCACACGTAAGAAAAGTGGGGCAATTCTTTTGTTGCCTTTCATTGTCATCTTTTGTATTTTTTTAATTAAAAAAATTAATTTGAAACCAACAATAAAAGAGAGAAATATAAGAGAGGGGTCCAATATTACAATATTGGCATTTTATTTTCAGACAAGACTTTATTTAATTAATTTGTTTTGATCGATAAAGATAATGAACTTAACTTCTATAATCCTCAAATTAATTTACTGAAAATTAGAAATCTCAGGTTCATATATAGATTTTTCTGTGTTATTTGGTTTACTATGGATTATTTGAAGTTTTAAATATGTTATTTTCTTTGTGAAATTTATTATAAATTAATTATACTAAGATAATATTAGTCAATTAATTATAATTTATTTTGTATTAAAATAAAGAGAAATGCTAATTGTTTTAAAACTATTGTATCCAATCCAAAATAAATAAATAAATAACCGAATAAAGATAATATAGTTTAAAAGCAGTTATTATACAAAAAATCATCCCATATTTCTATTAATTGATGCTAGATAGGTGACTCATGTTATACCATAGGTTGATTTAAATTTTCCCCAACATGAAAAAAGATGCTAAAACGACACACGTATTTCTGAAAAATAAAATAAAATTACGAGACTTAGGTAATTGATATGATTAAGTTTAATAAATTTGGATAATTTAATAATATGAATAAAAAAGAATGCAACAACATAAAATAAATTAATAAAAAAAGATAATGATTAACTAAAAATATAAAGGTTTGCCAACACCACATAAAAAAGGTATCCATTATTTTATTTGATAATGAAAAAAAAAAATGAAGTGAGAGCAAAATGAAAAAAAGTCAACGCTCAATTTCTAGCAAAGAAAATGTTGAAGGACAAATTGAAGAAAACAAATATTTTTAAAAAAGTAAAAACACAACTCGAGTCTATCTAGGTTTGCATGCCAAGTATGAGATCTAGTTGTAATATCAGGGTAACCCTGTCAAAAGTAAATCGAATAAAACAATAAAACTCAATTATCAAACAACTTTAATGTTGAAAGCAAAAACTAAAAAACAATCATTTTTCTTTTAAAAGCATAAGAAAAAAAAACTCGAGTTAACTCGCTAAATACGCGACCATGGGTATAAGATTAAGATAACCTCATAGAAAGAAAAGTGAAGAAAAAATCACAAAGACCAATCCCTAATCAATCAAATATTGAAGGATGAAATTGAATTTTTTTTTATAAATGACCTAAAAAAGACTAAAGTCAACCCGTGTTAATTTTTAAAATTCATGACCTTGTTCATGAGTCTGAGACTAACCCATAAAGAAAAATATTTAAAAAATACAAAGCAAAATCCTCAATTAATTAATTGTTGAGGGATGAAATGAAACAAAAAATGCGATAAAAAAGGATCCAAAATAAAAAAATAGTAATAAAAAGAATGAGAACCAGATTTGACATATTAATAATTTAAAATAAAATATTGAGGGATGAAATTGACAAAAAAATTCAATTAAAAAAGAATTAAAAAAACAATTAAAAGAATAAGAACCAAATTTGATATAGAAATTAAATGAAACAAAAAGATAAGTGACAAAATTGAAAAAACAAATCAATTAAAAAAGATAAAAATAAAATAAATAACAATTAAAAGAATAAAAATCAAATTAAAAAAAATACACCTTTATATTTTGACAGGCCAATGCAGAACCAAGGATAAGAGAGATAAAAGAGGAAGGAGATGAAAAAATGGTCACTAGAGCCTAAATATTGCGCTACCATGTTCATCCACCTAACCACTAGGAAAAGAATGTCATGATGCTTCCAACATCATCATAAAAAGGCAAAGTTTGGCTGCCATGAGACACCTGATATATAGTTCGAAGAGCAAGAGTATCTCTAACTCATTGGCTTATGCTCTGCATGCACCAATCAATTGTTTTTTAAATTATATTTTATATTTATTAAAATATCAAATTGTTTCTCAATCAACTTGATTATAAATAAAAAAACAGGATGCAAATATGAAAAAAAAACCCATGCACGCAAACTAAATAAATCTTGTTTTTTAAGGGTAATTTAGTTATATATTTTATCATGCTTACAAAATTTAAAAATACCAAGTTGCCTCAAATGTATATAATAATAATAAATAGATCATAAAAAAAAATCGTATTATCTTCAATATCCAGTTGATTAATTTTTTATATGAAAAGCAAAATCATAATCTTATTGTTCAAATAAACAATATAATGTATTTGCCTCCAGAGTAAACGCTCTCCTTTAATATTTTTTTAATAATGTATATTGTAACACCATAAGACTTGCGTCGCTGAGCACCCCATATTTTGATTAGTCACTAGTACCGGAGGAAGTAAGTTATATTAGTCACTTTATCTTTCTTAATTTATGAAATACTTCATATCTAACTCGGTCAAGTTCCAAGTTTATTAACTTTAATTTATCAATGTATAGACAAATATTATGTATATTAACAAATTATATTTAATTTTCATGTAAACTTAATGTTAAATGATAAATGGTGAAATGTAAGATTTGATAAAATGTTATATGATTAGTGAAAAATAAAAAGAGTCAATGCCACACATCAATTTGTATCAATTTTCCACTTAGTTCAACACTATATTGTTGGCTTGTGCTATATTGTAGGTCATATCATTTTTTTTAATGTAAAAAAAATATTTAAGCATTGCTAACTTTTTTCTAGTACATTTTTTTTATCATGTGGGGTTGATCTAATATGATCTGATTGACTTAATAGGTTCAAAGACAACCCTGACAACTAATAAAAACATAGTTTGACTAAAACAAATCCAAGACAACATTTAAAAAATAAATAATTAAGACGATAATATATTGAATCGACCCGGGTCAACTTGGGTTCACTTGTCAAATTCACAAACTTGGTCATGAGACCATGATAACTTGAATTATAAAGCTCAATTACTAATGAACCAAATGTTAAATGATGAAATTGAAGAAAAAATCGATGAAAAAAGAAAAAAAACGACACTGGTCAACCGGAGTTAGCTTTTCAAATCCACAACCTGAGTTATAAGACCAAGATAACCTCATAAAAAGTAAATCAAAATAAATTATGAAGCCCAATTCTCAACCAACCTAATGTTGAAGGATAAAACTTACAAAAAATCAATTAAAAAAGGACACAAAAAACAACTTTAATTAACCCGGGTTAATCCACCAAATCCATGTTCGGGGTCAAGAGACTAAGATAAAATCAAAGATAGAAAACCAAAAAAATAATCACTCTCAACCTTGATTACGACTCTGTCAAACCCGTAACTCGGGTCATAACTAAGATAACCCTATATAAAGTAAATCAAAATAAATTATGAAACACAATTTACTATCAACTCATTGTTGAAGAGTAAAATTGAAAAAAAATTAAAAAAATTATAAATGACCCGATTCAACTTAAGTCAACTTGCAAAACTCATAATCTAAATAATAAAATTGAAATAACCTTATAAAAAATAGATTGAAATAAATCATGAAGCCTAACTCCTAATCAACATAATATTGAAGAATAAAAATGAAAAAAATAATCCAATTAAAAAAAAAACTTAAATCAACAAAGTTAACCCACTAAACTTATTACATCACCAGTCATAAAACTAAAATAACTACTATAAAATTAACCACGTAGCTCGATCTCTAATTTGGGATAAAATTAACCACGTAGCTCGATCTCTAATTTGGGATAAAATTAACCACGTAGCTCGATCTCTAATTTGGGATAGTATGGAGCTTATTGTAACTAGAGATTCAAGGGACTTTTTTGTTGCGGTGTTACATCCATGGTTGTTATGCAATCTAGGAAGTAACACGGTCACAAAGGAGGGCTGCCATTGGAGTGTGGTTTTTAGGGTAACAATGTGGAGCTTATGGAGGTCACGCAATAGCAGGATTTTTCGGCAGCAGTTTCTAAGTCTAGCATTGTGCAAACCATTAAAAATACGGCAGCTGACATTGAACATGCTATGGATGATGGGAGTAGAGCTAGCGTTAATAGACACAAAGCAGGCGAGGTTGGTAGGTTGGAAATACCTTTTGATAGAGCGTTAAACAAAGGAGACTCGGGTTTACCAGGAGCAGGCGGACTGATCAAGGGGTTTGTAATAAAAACAAGTTTTTGTTCTTCAGTCCGAACAGAACTTTGGGGAGCTATTACTGGTTTAGGAACTCGCTTGGGATGTAGGATTTTGTCTACCTATATTGGAGTCTGATTCAGTGTTAGTCATAAGCCATATCATGAAATAGGCGGTCAAAGTTGACGCCAACTATGCACTGATTATTAGAGCTCGAGAGATTCTAGCCAGGGAGTGAGAAGTTCATGTGCAACATACATTCAGAGAAGGGAACTTTGCAGCAGACAGGCTGACGAGTTTTAGGTTAGGTAAAGAAGCAATGGATAGACATGATTGGATTATTCATGACCTACCTGTGGATTTGTGTCATGGCTTGATTGAGACTGCTCTGCCCCATTTAATTTAATTTCTTAGGGTGTTAAGCCTCGATTCACACACAGAAAAAAAAGAGATTTGGTTTCGATCAACAAGTAAGATGATTCAATTTCTGTCAGCCTTATATGTAAATATATAATTCTATGTTTAAACCATGTTATGAATTTTGATTGGATATTTAAGTGGTATAAACTTTAAAAGATTGGTCTCGTGGTAAAGGAGATATGCTCATTTATTGACTATATGGGTTCAAACTTTGAAGCTAATATCTAGGAAAAGTTAATAATTTTTTAAGTGTATCAGCTGATGTTGGTGGTGCGCTCATAAAATCATTTATAAAGAGACTTAGTTTTGCTCAACTAGAAAGTTAATCCACTGCCAGAATATTGTATATAATTTAAAGAAAATAAATTGTTAGAAAAAGAATCATCAATGATTTTTATTCCGTTGATCATATAATTACGGATAGATTTATAAATATAAATAGTACACCAAAAAAAAAAATTCACCAACACTAATTCTTTCAATAAATTTATCAGTGATTATGAAATACTGCTAATATAATAATAAACTGTTGTTTAGTCCATTAGTAATCATATACATATTATCGACAAAATTAAACTGTTAAAGAATTATATCTAACAATGAAGAGTCCTATAATTTTTTTTCAACTCTCTTGAACTCTCTGAGAGATTTAATCGGTTGGTCATTCTGTTAGTGATTCAAATTTTATCGGTAATCTTGTTAGTATTGTATTTAAATTTTTTTTAAAAAAATTAAATAAACAATACCAAAAAATAAAAAAATAATTTTTTATTATTAATTTAAAAATATTGTTGAATATAATTTATCTAGTGGATAAAAGCTGGAGGAGGAGGTGGAGGCAAATCTTCATCGAAACCAGAAGGGCGATGACCTTGACCACAAGTACCAGTGAGGGCTGCCAATAGCTGCCCAAGAACATTCACTTTATCCCTCAGTTCGACCGTCTCTGTTCTAAAATGGGCTGTCTCAGTACTAAGTTGGGTTGTCTAAGCTTGAATCAATTCTCATAAAATAGCTTGGATGACCAAAGATTATTGACTCGATCCCTATTGCGAGGTCCCAATGATCAATACACTATGTCCCCCCAGCTATCCTCGGTCATAATGTTGAAGATACCGTAAACTTAATTTCTATCGGGTCCACTAGTAGATCTGGTCTTCAACCACAAATCCAAATCGAATTTTGGATGGTTCGAAGGATCGTCCACATATCTCTCATGTAATCGGGTCTATATGTTTCCTACGAAAAAATTAGCAAAACAAATAATAAGTTTAAAAAATTGATATAAGTGTTCTAGATACACCCTCTGAAATGTATAGATGTCTAAAATCCCTCCACACAGCCACATCTTCCTAGCCTAAAAGACCTTTATCTTTTGCATAATTATTTGATTTTTTCTGGGCCTTGTATTAAAAATCATGCAACCTGGTTTGTAAAAAAATATTATCAGTTAAGATTATAAAAAATAAATTTTAACATTTAAAAAAATATCACAATTTGAATTCAATCTTACTTAATGACGTTGTGATTCCTCCATATTTTCCTGGCAATGATGTTGTCAACCTCCTCTCAATAAAATTTTTCATTACACATCAATTTCATAAACTAATTAGTTTATTAAAATTAAAAACTAACCAAATTAATTATTTTTTTTATGTATATACTAATCTTGAACTCTCCAAACCAAGTATCAATCACAAGCTTCATTCAAGATTTTTTGGAAATCTAACTCTACTAAAACAAAAGCATTTCCATCGATGATTTCATCGTCCATGTTATCATGAGAGAAACCTTTATATTTATAAACCTAAAATTCCATTCGTTTATTGAAATTAATTATTAAAAAATTCATTTATAGTTGTTTAATTTTTTATCATCCTGGAAAGGAAAACAAACTTGTATGTTGTGGTCAGACTTCCATTAAGCAATATATTTCCCAATGTATACATCATGCTCAGTAAGGACACCCTTTCTACGGGTTGCCCTTACTCTCGACGAGTCTACATTAAGAGAGGGTGCTTGTGCCTGAGATGCCTAGTCATGATCGACATTTAACGGCTCACGGTCATAAAAAATATTGTTAGAAGAACCAACAATACTCATGTCTGTCTTACTCTCTAATGATCTTTTCTTCATCATCTAAATAAATTTGATAAGTAATAACATTAACACTATATTCTATTTTAAAAAACATTGGTAGCACCTCCCTTATACGAGAGACTATCCAAAATTTTAAAACCAGCATTTATTGACTATATGGGTTCAAACTTTGATTATAATATTTTAAAACCAGCATTTATGCATCAATAACTCATGTAATCCCCAAACTACTTGATTTTATTTATGTATTTTGAAATCTTTGTGGACAATTACAAGTTACAAATTGAAAGAACAAAATTTTCTAAAATGGAAAAATTTTCAGATAAGAACAATGGAAAGATTTTCTAATAATTTTTCAATCAATCTAAAATTCATCCTAAAATCATCTCCATAATCGAATTTTCCAAAAACAACAACAATCAAATCAACTACATTCACATTACATATATAAACATTAATAAATCATCACAATCAAAACTCACTCAAAAAAAACCACTAAATTACTATCAAATATACAACAATTAATAAAAAAACACATAATATTTGAGTATAAAACAAAGAGAGAGAGAGAGAGAGAGAGAGAGAGAGAGAGAGAGAGAGAGAGAGAGAGATATTGCTAGGGGGATAAAGAGAGGGAGTAGAAGAGACAAGGATCAGGAGAAAAGGGAAGGATTTATTGCGGAAAAGAAAAGAGAGAGGATAATGGAGGATTTGATGGAAGTAGAGAGAGAGAGAGTTTTTTGTCAGTAATAATGACACATCATTTATTATTGATGGATAATGAGATATTTAATAATTTTTATAGTTCATTGGTAATTTTACTGGTAATTAAAAATAAAAATTTTTTAGAACCCCCTAAAATTTTCCAAACCCCCTCTAAGATTTTCCGATGAAAATTTGTTTCATCGGTTATCTGAATTTTCAGTTGCAAAATCCTACAAATGTTTTGTAACTCTTTAGATCTCTCTAAGTGACTTAGTCTATCTGTAATATTGTCTGAAATTATCAGTGGCAAAGTCTTGTATTCCAACTTCTTGGAACTCTCTTAGTCTATCGATAATTTTGTCTGTAATTTTTAGTGGCAAAGTCTTGTAATTTTTTCTAACTCTTTAGAGCACTCCAAGGTACTTAGTTTGTTGGTAATTCTGTCTAAAGTTTTCGGTGGTAAAGTCCTGTAATTATTTTTCAACTTTCTCAAACTCTTTGAGGGACTTGGTCCATCGATAATTTTAATGGTATTTTACACTCCATTGGTATAAAACAATAATTTTTTCCCTAATGTCTTTGTATTTCATATCTAGTCAATCTGTAAATATAATAAAATAACAAAATAGTAACACCAATTCTGTTCAATAATATAATAATAAAATCAAAACAATTAATTTTCTAATTGTGTTAATAATAGTTCATTGTAAAGCAACAACATATGAAAAAATTACATTAAAGTCAATTTATAAAATCAATTCAAAATCTTTTTAATCAGAATTATCGTCTTCTTCTTCTTTGAACCCTTTATTAGGTTATTTCCCGGTATTATCAATACTCAATATTTAATTTGTTATTTTTTGAATATTTTTATTTAGACAAGTTAGTTTTTAATGAAAAATAAGATAGATAGGCTCACCCAATTATTTGAACAAATTCACAAGATAAGAACATCAGGTCAAGGCTCCCTTTCAATAAATAGAACACTTTTGATGCTCAGCTCCTCAACACATTCCTATAAATCTTAGAATTTTGGATGCACCACTCGATTTCTACTAACATCCGATAAGAGACCACAATACTGCTAGGTCATTTAATCTAGAATTTCTATGAGTGATATTTAATGTTTAGCCCTTGAAATCTCTATATCTGTGTGTGGTGACACTGATATATCAAAAGACAAAAAATATTCCACTTTTGAGCTTGCTATGGTAAAAGCTTTAAAGCCAATAATTGGGCCAAAAAGTTGAGAAATTTTTGCAATTGAAGAGTGTTTAAGGGCAATTGAAGGAATGAATTTGTATGGTTCCATGAAAGCATTTGAAATGTTTCTAGTATTAGATATTGTCATACCATAAAATTTCAAGGTGCCTGAATTTATTAAGTGTATTGAAGTTGAATTCCCAAAGACTCACTTGAATATCTATTGCAATAAAATGAATGAAGTAATTAAAGATTATAAGCTTCGCATTCATTTCTTCTATGAGTCTGAGTGGTGCTACCTTGACTTGGTATATGAACTTGAATGAAAATAAGATCAATAAATAGAGAGATTTAACTAAAGCATTCATGCATTAGTACAAGTTTAATATAGAAATGGCTCCAAGCCAATTTGAACTTCAAAGAATGACGAAGAGAAATAATAAGTCCATCAAAGAATATACTCAAATATGGTGTGGAATGACGACATAAGTTCACCATCCTCTATTAGGAAAAGAGCTTACTCCATCTTCATTTACACCTTTAAATCTACATACTTTAAACACTTGATTGGTAATTAATCAGCCCATTTCATTGATATTGTGACTGCAATGAAAATGATTGATCAAATCCTAAAATAAAGAAATATCAGAAATTAAACAGTGAGATTTTGCATCATGCTGAATGATGAAATGGAAGATGATTTTCAAATAGAGAGTATTGATAAAAGAGATTCTCATTTTACACCTCAATATCTTACTAATTATCACAAACACTGTCGAGTTTTATGACATCATCAACCTTTCAAGTTCATTTATCTAATATTGACATACCTCCACTGCTAAGCATTGCTTACCAATATTTCTTGAGTACCAGATATATTTCTCCTATCCTGTCGAATCCCATACAATCACCATACCTAAGGTGTTATAATCAAAATATGAAATGTGAGTATCACGATAAGATTTTTTACCATTCAATTAAAAAATACAAGAACTTCATTTATCAATTCTGGAAGTTAGTAAGGCAAGGACATGTTGCATTTATGAAGAATAATGGTACATACCTTGTCATCATCAACTCGTTATTGACATAGCAAATGATTGGAATAGATAGCAGAAGCCCACTAAATGTTGTTAGATCATGAATGTTGGATGAAGAAAAATGAAAATCAAAGGAATGTTGCATTATCAACTCTCTTTTTTTTTGTTTATTATTGAGCTTTGTAACTAAAACCATTTTATATTCTCATTGAAGAAATCAAAACTTTGTTTCTCTTAAATATGTTTTTCCTATGATTTTAGGATTGTGTCACATCTTTTAATGAAATTTGTTCTTTTCTATGTCATATGATTGTTTAGAAATCAAGAGATGTTTATATGAAAGTAACATTTGACATTTTATTTTCATCTATTATTAGATAAATATAATGGCAAATTCATTTAAAGATTCTTAAAATTGATGAAATTCTAAGACATATCATATGAGTGCTAAGGGGAAATCCTTCCTTTTGAATCTTAAAATATTTCCTCCCATGTTTAATAACCTTTAAAAATGTAAAATCTTGCTTCAAACCCTCTTTGACCCTAAAATACCATTTTTCACTCTCAGTGAACCTCAATCTTAACAATCTTGCTTGAAATAATATAATTTTACCTAAAATAAAATCAAATAATTTGATGTCTTAAATAATAATAAACAATGCATATTCGAGTTATGAAACCACCTATCCCACCAGTTTTTTTCTTAGGTTAACTTCATGGTTTTCCTTATCAGTAATGATATGTAATAAGTTTAGGATTTATCAATGTGAACATATTTAGATTTTAAGATAAAGAAACATCGTTTTTGTTATATCCTTTAGAAATAAAATTTAACTCATATTGCCCTTTTATGAGCTTTAAAAATATTTTTCTTAGATAATAACTCAGACTAGAATCACCTCTCACATTGGACATATGTTATAACGTTTTAAACAATCATGAAATTCTTCTTATAGAAAGAAATAAGAAAATATGAAAGGGATGAAAGTATTATAAAAGAGAGCGAGAAAATGTTCAAATGAAAAATAAAATGATCAAATCACATAAAACAAGAAAACATAAGAAAGAAGATGAAGAGTTCTCTAAATGTCCCTAATGATGGTGCAATGTGCAAAGTCCAAAAATTAAAGATAAAATGTCAATATAAAGCACAAGATGTACTTTGAAGAATTGAGATTTTAGTGAGATTGATATAAAAAAATGACAAAATCCAAATAGTAAGCCTAAAAGATCTCCATATAGAATAAATGATCTTATGTCTTTGAACCCTTAAATACCTTTGAGCCTTATATCCAGTTCTTTTGTAAACATGAACCACATAGCTTATATTTTGTGTTTTAAAAGCCTTTTCTGATCAAGAACAATTTATTTATATTGATAAGTCTTGTTAAAAAAAATACAAAAGAGAAATGTTTTTTTAAATAAAATCATCATTTTTTTTTGTGCGTTGCATATTATTTTATTATGGCATTGAATCATAGTTTTTCAAATAGATTCATACCACGTGAAGCAAGATGCATTTTATAAGCCAAAACTTTCTTTTAGAATACAACCTTTTTCTTCTTCTTCAAATAACCCTTCACTTGCTGAAGAATCCATTCATCTTGCAAAAGATAGCCATTTTCTTGGGATAACTATTTTCTTCACAATCCTAACTAACACTAATTTCATCATATACCCAATCTAAAAATTGCTTCTTAGCACTTGAATGACATGTTTTTAGCTTTTGATAAAATAAATAAATGTACAATTCATGAAAATATTTTCAAATTTACATCTCAATGATTTCATTTTAATAATGGAACATACATAAACATAATCATTAAAATTTATAGCATGGTCTCACGGAACACAAAAGATGACTTCTTAAAAAACAAATTATAACAAAATTCTTAATGGTTGGATTTGTAAAGTTTTTGGAAAAAACAATAATGATGATGATGCATGTCTTTTGATGGATACTGAAAACATAAATATAATCGGATCAGCATGGAGCAATCTAGTTTGAAGAACGCATTGCATTAGCTAATGATGAATTCCAATATAAACAGTGAATCGAAAAATAAACATCTTATGATGCATGTGTGTCATTTGATGGTTACTAGAAAAATAAACACTTACAGATCAGATGGGGGCAATCCAATTTGGAGATGATTATGTGAACTTCATCACAAGTCATGAATGGTAGAATAAACATTTGATAATGATGATAGGGGTGATGTATGCATTCCTTTATGTAGCTACTGGAAAGATATATGCATTTAGATTAGTTTGGCGTAATTCAAATTAAAGATATATTTTGCAATGGTAGTAGCTAAATAATAACCCGAAGAACAATATCACAGGGTATGAGTGGTAGAAGACACATATGAGAATGGATGCATGGATGTCTTTTAATAACCATTGGATTGATAAACGGTTAGATCAAATGTGGGCAATCCTATTTAAAAAATGAAGAAATCCATGGTGATAACATGCAAAATACTGAAATGAAAAACTACTTTATTAGTTGTGGTGTTAGTTTTTTTATTATGATAATAGAATATAAGCAATATTGAACAAATATTCTCAAATAACACTTAGGGACAATGACAAATACAGGTAACATGAGCCAAGTTAATATGATGTACTAATTGCGCCTATCCAATGATTGAAAATAGAGTTATTGGAAAGATGAATTTATGGTGAGCCTATATAACACTTGTTTCCCAAAAAACCAAAACCAAAAACAAAACAGGTGAGCCAAGGCTAGAAGTCTTTGAAAATCCATATGACATAAAAAGAAGATTAAGCTTCAAAATATAATTTTGTGTTTTCCCCATTGACTCCAAGAGGCAAGCTTTATAAATAAAATCAAAATAAATTGTTGATACTCCCAAACTAAATGTTCCAATAAGATGTTAATTTTTAAAAGCAGTGTGCATGTGTGAAAATTTATGTCAATTTTAACTTTTAATTTTTAATATCTTTATTAACAATATTTTATCGAGTGTGATCCAAAAAAAAAAGAAGAAATTTTTTAGATCAAGTTTTGCCAGTAGGTCAACTTGTAGATGAACCCTGTAATAAGGAGATCAAACCTTACTGTTAAGAAGTTCAGCCTAACAATAAGGAGAATTAGCCTTGCCATCAGGTCAATCAAGAGATTAAGCTCTGCAATCAGGAGATCCAACCTTGTAATCAGTATATCAAACCTTGGAATTAGGAAGCAACCTTGCAATTAAGAAAAAGATGCCCTACCATCAAGAAGTTTCAATTTCAACCTTATTATAAAGAGGTTCATAGCTAGATCTTGTAACCAAGTAAGTCAAGCTAACTTGTTTGGATTTCATATTAAGGTTGGTAACCTAATAATTGTACCATGTTTTACAATTGAGGTTGGTCACTTGACAATTCAACCCATTTTGCAATTTTATAATAAGGTTAGTCACCTGATAATTTGACTTATTTTTATGATAAAGCTGGTAACCAAACAATTAAACCCTATTTTTTTCGAGGATAGTTAACTCTAAATGACCATTTTCATTTACATGGACCCCAAGTTGATCCCTTTTCATTTGAATAGATCCCAAGTTAATACCTTTTTTTTTATTTACATGGATATCAAGTTGATTCTTTTTATTTTCTTCTGCATAGATCTCTAATTGACATATTTTCATATGGATCCCAAGTTGATCTTATTTGCATAGATCCTAAGTTTATCCTTTTATAGATCCTAAGATGATCATTTCATAAATTGCAAGTTGATCTAGATTCTAGGTTGATCATTTTTTATATGAATCCTAATTTGATCATTTTGATATGGATCCAGAGTTGATCCTTTCATTTACGTGGATTCTAAGTTAATCCTTGCAGTTATATGGATTCCAAGTTGTCCTAGTTTTACTTAAGATCCTAAATTGATCTAATTTACATGGATCTCAAGATGATCCATTTCATTTGCGTGGATCCCAATCTAAGCTTTTCATTCATAAGCATCCCAAGTTGATCACTTTATTCTTTATATTAATCCCAAGTTTTATCCTGTCATTTATTTTTTTATGTAATTATTTTTTTCTCAACAAAACTTACAATATAAAGTCAAGGAAAAATGTTTTTCCTTGTCTTTGTATCATAAATCTTGTAAAGAGAGGGTAACTATCATCACTCAATTTTTACCCTTGTTTTCAACATATTTTTTTAAAAAAATTGGAAAAACAAAAAAAATACCAATATTCATAAAAAAAAAATACATTTATGGTCATTTCATAATTTTAGACCATTTCACGTATTGTTTTTTTTAATTAATAAAGTTTTAAAAAATAAAAAAAATCTAGTAGAAAAGAAGAAAAAAAAAGAGAAAATCAATAAAAAAAGAGATTTTTTTTAGTGAGTAAAATGTAATTGAAAAAAAGAAACAAGAACTAGTTTAGTTTAAAAAATAAACGGAAGGGGAAAAAAAGGGAAAAACAAAGTTGTTTTATGAGAAGTGAACTCTTTAGAAAATCAGGAAGGTAGAGGAAATCTCTAGAAAATCTAGAAAGATAGAAGGGTTGAGAAGGTTCATTATAGTATAAATAGACATACACACATCACACACAGTAACATCCCAATAAAAAAAGACCCCACACAAAAAAAAACTCTCTCATTTAAAAAAAAGCAAAAAACTAAAAATAAAAACAAAGAAAAAAAAGGCAAAAAATCATGAGCTCTCAGACGAATAAAAACTACCAATATAATTAACCTACTCAAAGACAAGCCACCATCCCCTACTGTGAGTAACATTGTCACTAGCCATGGATGACAATAAAAAAGGCACAACACCTACAACTATGACCTCCTAACACCAGTAACTTCTTTTAATTCCTTCGTGAATGGTAGTAAAAGAGTGTCCACCTGCTTCAGGAACTTCTTCCATGACCAACACTTTGATAGACAATCATCACCCCCGACACAACACTTGACAATAACCAACGTGATCCTAACACTAGTTGCGACCACATCCCCTCTCTACATCGTTCATTCTCTTTATCAACAATAATCATTGATTCCTACACTGCCCTCGTGAACTCATTCAACAGTCAACACTAGCACCAATAACTGTGACACACAACCTGTAAAGAGAATAATTAAAGAGGAAGAAAGGTTATAATAGAGAGAGAGAGAGAGAGAGAGAGAGAGAGAAAGGAGAGGGTCGAAGGTTTGGAAGGCCAGGTCTCTCTCTTGAGCAGCGGTGAGAGTCACTGCTAGTATAGAAGCAAAGAGGATACATAGGAGCTTTGGATCCATCTGCTCATGCTCCTCCAGTAGGGGCGACATGAAACCATGCGTTGATAATGGTGGTGATGTGTGGGTACACACTCTGCCATTGTTCCAACAGTCCTCCAATCTTGATTTCGTAGATCCTAGACATGCCAAACACCTTGGAAGGTCGATCCGTAAACTCAATTTATTTTTTTGACAAATCGCTAAATGCTATGAAATCTAGGACAAAATGCTCATTGTTGTGCATATTTTTTTTTTACTATTTGGACATTATTGATTTGTATTCATGTGTGTTAGTGATTTGAGATGATTTTCATGAATATTGGATGGACATGAATATTATGAGAATTTATTTTAAATAATTGAAATTATTTTGTTAAGGGCTTGTTAAATTTGTTGAATATTGGATTTGGTTTTGTTTTTTATATGATTGAATATGGATTGATTAATGTTTAATTTGTTTGTTGATTGGGTGGATAAGATAAGATGGTTGAATACAGTCATGAAATTTGAATTTGAGAATTTTTTTTTATTGCGAAAAAGTTTGTGATAAACATTATATGGACCAATTATTTTTAGATGAAAAAACAAAACATTGTTAATAATAATAATTGATTACTCAACCCAAGATGGCATGATCTAATCTTAGGCCTTGTCTTCCGGATGTTGATTAATAAAGAATAATAATAATAATAATAATAATAAAATTGTGCTTGTACTGGTTATCCCTATGAATTGTTAATTAACCCAAGATGGAATTGTTTTATACTAGGCCTTATCTTTTGATGTAGATTATCAAGTAATAGAATCAATTAATATTTCATCAATGAATTAATTGTTTCCATTAACTATTAATCAACCCAGAATGGCATGGTTCAATATTGCCCCCGTTCTTCATATGTCATAAGTGAATAATAGTATCAATTAATTCTTGATCTTTAGAATATCAATTAATACAATTTTTAGTAACCACATAATATTTTTATTTTACAAATTTAATTTGATATTCCTATAATTTATTAAGTAGCTCAAAATGAAATGGTACAATAGTGGGGCCTGTTCTTGGGACGCTATTTAATGGATAAGATGAAATTTTAAAACTATATTAAGCCTTTTAATGTGTGTGTGTGTGTGTGTTTGCCATTTCTAAATAACCTAAGATGGAGTGATCTAAAATTTGACCTTGTTCTCTGGACATTATTTAGTCAGTTGATCATGATCATGAATATCTCAAGCTTATATTAAATGATTTTATCATCTGTTAAAAGACTTAGGATGGAATGGTCTCATAATAAACCATGTTCTTCGGATATTAATTAACATATAATAGAGTCAATTAATATAGTCCACCAAATAACACAGGAAGGTAAGGTCAAACATCGAGCTCTATCTTTTAACGTTGTTTTGTGAATAAAGATAATATCTTGAATAATATACATATTAGTTTAGGAAAATTACATTAAAATACATTTATCATTGAAGATAAACAACAATGCAGTTTACCTTTACATAATCATCCTTTTATCTAAAATTTTCGAAGACCAATTAGAGTTTTTAGTTACCATAAAACTAGATAGTGACTTTTTTTTTTCTGTTTTACCCTTTTTTTACAAATAGCTTGCCTTATTGTCAACATACGACAAATACAATTGATTAAAAAACTATATTACTTGATAAATCAAAATAAAGTTTTGAATGCTAACTAAAAACTAAAGCGAAAATTTGATTTTTTTCTAGCAAAAAGTAAAAGATAGATAAAAATATAAATATTTAATATCAATTGTCCTTTCCATCATATATATATATATATATATATATATATATATATATATATATATATATATATATATATATATATAGACACAAATGATTTTTAGTCTTTTAAATGTATAATGCAAATACAACTAATTTGTCTTAAAATTAACTAGAAAAAAATTTAAAGATAGATTATAATAATTTCTTTGAAGTATTATTAAATTATAAAAGCCCTAAAAAAACTAATTACAATGAAATAATATTTAAGCTAAGTAATTTAATAAATAAGAGAGAAGATATTAATTAAAAAGTAAATAAAAATTAAAAAAGGGATCTAACCTAACGATTCAACTTTTTGAAACCTCTCGATTCAACTTTTTGCCCATCCTCGGTTTAAAATCAACCTGCATAGGAGTTGTCTTAACGTGATCCAGTTGACTTGACGAGTCTAAAAAAAACCTGGACGATTAATAAAAAGCTTGTTTGCCTTTAAAAAATAATGACATATTGTATTGATATAGATTTCAAGCTTAACCTGTCGAACCCACGATCCGGATAATGGACTCTACTAAATATAACAACTTTAGTTTTTTTTTTAAAAAACTATTTTTATTTAATTATGTGATAATAAAAATAAACACTTACAACTAAATACTAGACGGTTATTTGCTATTTGGATAATATAATATTGAAGTTCAATTCAAAATTAACAATGAAATTGAAAAAAAAGAAGCTAAAACAGAATTTAATTGAAAGAAGAAAAATATAAAAAAAAAAATTAAAAAAAAATAACAATAAAAAGGGGCAACTCCTTCCCGAGAAGCTGGTCAGTTCTTTTAGTAGAGTAGATAATGTTTCTATTTATTCAGAAATGAGAAGAAAAAAAAAATAATTTATTTATATATGACTAAACTCCCCGTAGCTTTAGGTTTAATTTTATTTGCACTGCTATTCATTAAAGTCGCGATGAACTTCAATGAAAACACCTTTCACATATAGCGTGGTCTAAGCCAAGAGACAAGAAGAACTATTTGGAAGAGTAAAAGTGGATCACACTTCATAATTAAACACAACTAAACGAGGAGTGGCAATGGTGGTGCAGTATATTGGACCACAAGGTTGCTGATCACTTGGCCATTCATTAGCAACAAAATGTGGGTC